>Ga0315280_10002691_pt1 | contig 28447 bp, 25 predicted proteins | sample YL17G06_40_MG_FD_203697 | JGI IMG/M metagenome (GOLD analysis project Ga0315280, IMG submission 203697) | Sediment microbial communities from Yellowstone Lake, YNP, Wyoming, USA - YL17G06_40 | ecosystem: Environmental > Aquatic > Freshwater > Lake > Sediment | place: USA: Wyoming | collected... | reverse complement strand
AAGCGGCATCCATGGTCGCCTGGATTTTTCGGGTAATGGGCAAAAAAGCACTTCGTCGAAAAACCCGACTGCTCCAGAAGCTACGCCATCCTTTGCTTCAAGAAATGGCCGGAGTATAGACTAGTGCTTGCTGACATAAGTTCCCGTATGGACTTTCACCTGCAATTGAGGCCCTCTGGGCGTCCCGATGAACGCGGGTTCTTTCGTCAGGAGACACTAGCGCTGTGTCAACCTTGATTTGAATGGTTGCCGTAGGCCCGTAGGGCAGGAGCGTGCCTCCTGCCCGGGAGCACGGGGGGCGGAAGACTTGCCCGCCTGAGGCGGGCGAGCTTCTGCCCTACAGAACCACCGAAGAGGCACGCATCAAACTCAAGCCGCTTTACCCAAAGATTCAGGAGTAACTGAGTACCAGTGCTCTGTCCCCTCAGCGGCGGAGGAACTCAGGCTGCTTCGCCCTGCGCAGCAGCGCTTCGAAGCCCTGCGAAGCAATGTGGGGGGCCAATACGGGAGGCGAACTCGCCCGCAAGGGGGAAAGGAAGGGAACTTCCAAGTGGGGGCTCGTGAAGAGAGCCGCCGACTGCCAGAGATCCACCAGCGCATCGTCGCCAGGCGTTCTGCATCACACGCACCTTCGCGGCTCGCGCAGGAAAAAGCACGCTCCGCACGAAACCTTCCGCCGACGGGCCGTCACGCCTCCGCACCGCAGTCACCGGGGACACCTTTCGAGGCAAACCTCTCAAGGTGAACCTTCGGAGGTGAACCCCTCAAGGTAAACCTTTCAAGGTAAACCTCTCATGACGCTCAGGGCAGCTCTCACTGGCCTGCTTTGCACCGCAGTTCTGTGCATAGCCGCGCCCTTCGCGAACTATGTGATGCAAGGCTCCGGTATTGCCGCCAACCACCTGCCCATCGGTGCCGTCTTCGTGTTCGTTGCCCTGCTGACATTCATCAACCCCATGCTGAGGTGGCTCGGACAGAAGCGCGCTTTCACTCGCAGCGAGCTGATCGTAGTGCTCATCATGATGCTGGTAGCATCATCGGTTCCGGGCTACGGCTTTGCCGGCATAATGCTTCCCCTGCTGGCGGCTGCAACCTACCTGGCCACTCCCGAGAACGGGTGGGTTTCGCTATTCCACCAGTATTTCAAAGACTGGATTATTGTTCGCGATCCCCAAGCCATACGCTGGTTCTACGAGGGCCTGCCGCCAGGCCAGGCCATACCGTGGATGGCTTGGCTCAAGCCCATGGCGGCATGGGGCATCTTTGCCCTGCTCTTTTGGGCATCCTACTTCTTCCTCGGCGTCATACTGCGAAAGCAGTGGATAGAGCACGAGCGCCTCGACTTTCCCCTCGCTCAGGTTCCGCTCGATTTGCTCGGCGACGCGACGCGGCCTGCCGGCCTCACGCCGCTTCTCAGAAACAACCTCATGTGGGCGGGTTTTCTCCTCGTCTTCCTTCTCCACGCCGGAAACAGCCTTCACACATACTTCGGCTTCTTACCGCGCGTCCCGCTGAATGTTGACATCGGGAGAAGCTTCGTGCAGTTTCCCTGGAATGCGTGGAGAGATGTCCGGCTCTTCATCTATCCCTCGCTGATGGGAATCGCGTATCTCATCAGCGCGGAAGTCGCGTTCAGCCTCTGGTTTTTCTACTGGCTCAACAGGCTTCAGGCTCTGATCATAACGGCGTGCGGCTTCGAGATGCGCGGCGCCGCGGGAGCTTTCAGTTCCACTGTCTTCTTCCGGGCGCAGGAAGCAGGGGCCTTCGCTGCCATCGCCATCTATCTGTTCTGGGCCGCTCGCCGTCAGCTCGCCCGCACACTCCTGGACTCGCTTCGCGGCCAGAAAGATCCCAAGGATCCCATCCCTCCCCACCTTGCGCTTGCTGGCTTCTGCGCCTGCGTTGTTCTCATGGCTCTCTGGAGCGTCGCCGCAGGCATGGACCTGTGGGCTTCGCTGCTCCTGATGTTCATATTCTATATCGTCGCCATTGGCCTCACCCGACTCGTCAGCGCCGGCGGCGCGATGTATGTCGAGTGCGCGTTCCTGCCGCAGGATGTCGCAAACAATTTCCTCGGCAGCCGCGCGCTCGGCTGGAACAACCTCGCAGTCGGCGGCCTCCAGCAGCGCATTTTCATGCACGACCAGCAGGTCACGTGGTGGCCATATCTGATGAATTCCCTGAAGCTGGCCCATCACTCGGACATTCCCGGAAAGCATGTCTTGTGGGCGGTGGCAATCGTCATGCCCTTTGCGGTCGTCATATCCTACATCAGTTGCCTCACCCTCATATATCATCACGGCGGCCTCACGCTCGACAGGGACATGTTGCAGGGCCAACCGGGCTGGGTCTATAACAAACTGAAGTCATTCATCGAGGCGCCTGTGAAGCCCGACAGAATGGCCATCGCCTCCACCATGGGCGGCGGCCTGCTGATGCTCGTTCTGCTCCACATGAACAGAAACTACCTCTGGTGGAGATTGAACCCTCTGGGCTATATTATGGGCAGCACCGGGACCTTGGCTCAGATATGGTTCTCATTTTTCGTCGGGTGGGCTGCGAACACGCTGATGCTCAAATACGGTGGGCTGAGAATGTATCGCAGCTTCCGGCCGCTGTTCCTTGGGCTGCTCCTGGGCGAGTTCTGCGCGGCAGCCTTCTGGATGATAGTGGACTCTTTCACGGGGCTGCGCTTTCACACAATTTTCCCGTGACATAAGCTCGGGCGGGTTGGAAACCCGCCCCTACGAGAGACATGCTTACGATTGACGGCGCGGAAGGCGGAGGACAGATACTTCGGACGGCTGTAGCTTTGGCCGCTCTGGCGCGAGTGCCCATAAGGGTTGTCAATATCCGCGCGCCGCGCTCGAAGCCAGGCCTTCAGCCTCAGCACCTCCTGGCCATCCGCGCTGTCGCCGAACTTTCCGGTGGCGCCCTGACAGGAGACAAGGTGGGCTCCATGCAGATAGAGTTCCTCCCGGGCGCCCCTGACTTTCAGCGGGCCAAGACTGAGTGGACGCTCGATGTCGGAACTGCGGGAGGCCTCACGCTCCTGCTCCAGAGCCTGCTGCCGTGCCTTGCTTTGGGCGCGCGCCAGCCCTCTCGGCTGCTCCTGCGCGGGGGAACGAATAACCCCTGGGCGCCGCCTGTCGAGTATATGCAGCGAGTGCTTCTGCCAGCGCTTGCTCGTCTGGGGGTTGAGGCGGAGATGAAGCTCCTGAAGCGCGGCTTCTACCCGATGGGCGGGGGCGAAATCGAGCTGAATGTGTCACCTGTTGGCTCGCTGCGGCCTTTCCGCCGCGCGCAGCGGGGCAGTTTGGCTGGCATAACGGGTCTCTCCTACGCCTGGCGACTCCCCACACATGTCGTGCAGAGAATGGCGCAGTCGGCCACGACGCGGCTGTCAAGGGCCGGCTACGCCGATGTGCGCATTGACCGCGATACCGAGACGCCCGCAGGAGGCGAAGGCTGCGGGATAATCCTTTTCGCCGAATTCCACCAGGGCGCCCCGAGCAAGGTCGAGGGCCGCGATGAACTCGCTCGAACGGGCGTCGTCCTGGGCGCCGATGCCCTGGGCGAGCCTCGCAAGAGAGCCGAGGCAGTTGGAAACGAGGCTGCGCAGGCCCTTATCGAGGAGATTGAAAGCGGAGCGCCGGTTGACATGCACCTCGCGGACCAGCTCGTCGTCTGGGCGGCCCTTGCTGATGGGACGAGCGAATACGTTGCCAGCCGCCCCACCGATCACCTGCGCTCAGCCGTTGCGGTTGCGAATCAGATTCTGGGCGCAGGCTTCCGCATCGAAGGCGACGGGCCGACCCATATCATCTGCTCAGGCGTGGGATTGAAGAGACGCGCGTAGCGCTGTGGGCGCACCGGTAGCACGCGCACCTACAAGGCCGCGTTCGGCCGGCCTCTGTTAGCCCCGCTCTTCAGATGAAAAGGCCCACAATAGCCTCCAGCAAGGGGCCCACGAAGTGCAGGAGCCCGGCCCACAGCGCAACGATGAGAATCACGAAGCCTATCGGTTCCAGACTTTCAATGAAAGCCGCTGGCCCAGGCGGCAGCGCCCACACGAGAACGCGCGAGCCATCGAGCGGCGGAATTGGAAGGAGGTTGAAGCACATCAGCGCAGCGTTCACAAACATGCCCTGGAGCAAAAGCAGCGCAAGGAAATCGCCCTCATCTGCGCGTGAGAGCGCCCCCAGCCCACCTCCACCCACGGCCAGGCCGTAAAGATGAAACAGCCCCGCCCACGCGAGCAACTGCAAGAAATTGCTCGCCGGCCCCGCTATGGACACGAGAGCCATGGCAGCCCTGCGGTCGGCCAGCCGCATGCGGTAAGTGTTGACGGGCACGGGCTTCGCCCATCCGAACCCAAAGCCCGCCCACATTGAGAAGAGAAACATCAGGGCGCCCATCGGGTCGAAATGCTTCCTGGGGTCAAGCGTGACCCGGCCATGTTCCCTGGCGGTGGTATCGCCCAGTCGCTCGGCCATGATCGCGTGGCCAAGCTCATGCAGCACAATGCCCAAAACAAATGCGGGCAATGCTGTGGCGAGCCTGAGGAGAAAATCCATCTGTTAGTCTCTGCTTGAGCAGGTTTGCGACGCGCCCGAGCGCCTCAACCCGCCGGGGCGCCTCCTTGTGGGCTTTATCCTTGAACGGACGGCGCCTGCTCCGCGCCTCCGGAGCTGCTTGCCCCGGGAGCCGGTCAGCCCCTGCCGCGTCCTACGACAGGCACCGGCGCTGAATTCAATATCTCCTTTACCACGTCCGAAGACGAGACTTTCTGAAGCCTGGCCTCCGGCTTCAGTATCAACCGGTGAGCCAGGATGACCTCTGCCACTCCCTTTATGTCGTCAGGGATGAGGTAGTCGCGCCCCTCCATGGCAGCCAGCGCCTGGCCGCACCTCATCAGAGCTATCGAGCCCCTGGGGCTTGCCCCAAGCTGCACAAGCGCGTGATTTCGCGTCGCATTCACAATCTCAACCATATATGCCTTCATCGAGTCCTCGATAAAAACCGACTTTATCTCCTCCTGGAGCCAGACAACCTCCTCCATGCTCACGACGGGCGTCACATCGAATATCGGGTGCTTGAAGACCTGGCGCTCCAGTATCTCCACTTCTTCCGCCGACTTGGGGTAGCCCATGCTCAGGCGCATCAGAAACCTGTCGAGCTGCGCTTCGGGCAGCGGGTATGTGCCGCGGTATTCTATCGGGTTCTCGGTGGCCATCACGAAGAAGGGCCTATCGAGCGGCCTGGTTATTCCGTCAACTGTAACCTGGTGCTCTTCCATGCATTCGAGAAGGCTCGACTGGGCTTTGGGCGTGGCCCGGTTCAGCTCGTCGGCCAGAACGACATTCGCAAAAATCGGCCCTGCCCGAAACTCGAATTCCGCCGTCTTCTGATTGAAGACCGAAACGCCAGTAACATCGGCGGGCAGAAGGTCGGGAGTGAACTGAATGCGCTTGTATGTTCCACCGATCGAGCGGGCAATTGACTTGGCAAGCATCGTCTTGCCCACGCCGGGGATATCTTCGATGAGAATGTGACCTCTCGCGAGAAGACCTGCGAGCGCAAGCCGCACCGTTGCGCGCTTGCCAACGATCACAGTCTCCACGCTGTCCGATATCTGGGTGCACTTTCGCGCAACCGCCTCTGCGTCCACTTCGCCCTCCTCGCCAGCGGATTATATCATACCCGCCGCCCGCCGACTCAGCGCCACTCAGGATGCCGGCCGTCGTCGCCTGAAGACTTATACCCTTTGTCGCGCCCTGCGCGCCTCAGAGCAGCGACTGCGGGTCAACATCAACAACCATCTCGACAGAGCGCGGCAGCTTTATTCTCGAAATGGCTTGCCGAAGAGGCGGCAGCAGCTTCTCGTGATTCTCTGCTCGAATCAGTATGTTCCAGCGATGCCGCCCGCGAAGCAAGGGCTGCGCGGCCGGAGCTGGCCCAAGCACATCTGCCCCAGATTCTGAACACATACTCCGAGCTGCCTCGGCGGCTTTTTCAGCCGCCTCCCTCGCCTCCTTAGCAGACTCGGCCGAGAATACCAGCCTCGCCAGAACGCAGAAGGGTGGGAAGCCGTGGAGTTTCCGTGTCTCTATCTCCTGCGCGAAGAAGCCCTCGTAGTCGTGCCGCTCGGCCGCTCGAATCGCATAGTGCTCAGGCTGATATGTCTGCACGACCACGCTGCCAGGTTCCTTCCTCCTGCCGCATCGCCCAGCTACTTGCTCGAGCAACTGAAAGGTCCGCTCAGCGCTTCGAAAATCAGGCAGGCCCAGCGCCACATCCGGCGATATGACTCCCACCATCGCAACTCGAGGAAAGTCGAAACCTTTCGCGACCAACTGAGTGCCTATCAGGATATCGGCCCGCCCCTTCCTGAAGCTTTCAACTATACGAATGTGCTCGTCTTTGTGCGCAAGGGCATCCCGGTCGAGCCTGAGCGTGCGCGCCTTCGGGAAAAGGCTCTGGACGGCTTTCTCCACCCGCTGTGTGCCAACGCCCTCCATCGCCACCCTCCACCCTCCGCAGTTCGAGCACTTCTCCGGCGCCTCGGCGGCAAAGCCGCAGTGGTGGCAAAGAAGAATCGCTGACAGACCAGCCCTCCTGCGCTCGTGAAATGTCAGAGCCAGATGGCAATTCCTGCAAAGTTCTGCCTTGCCGCATTCGCGGCAGACGAGGGAAGTGGCGAATCCTCGCCGATTCAGAAAGAGAATCGCCTGCCGGCTCTTGTCGAGTGTCTTCTTCAAAGCATAAGTCAGCCGACCGCTCAGGATCGTTCTATACGCGGCGGACCCCCGCAGGTCAATGACAGATACGCGAGGCAGCGACCTGCCGTCGGCCTTCACCGGAAGGTGAAGCAGCCTCAGCCGCCCCTGCCTCGCCGCATGAAAGCTCTCCAGCGAGGGCGTGGCGCCGCACAGCACGACGCACGCTCCCTCAAGCTCTGCCCTCTTCAGAGCTACATCTCGCGCATTGTAACGAGGCGGCTGTTCCTGCTTGTAGGATGCGTCATGCTCCTCATCCACGACTATGAGCCCCAACCTGCGGCACGGCGCAAATATCGCTGACCGCGCCCCCACCACAACCTTGGCTTCCCCACTCCCGATCCTGCGCCACTCATCATATCGCTCGCCGGCAGACAAGCCGCTGTGCATGACCGCAACTGCATCGCCGAAGCGCGACCTAAAAACCGAAACAGCCTGTGCGCTCAGACATATCTCTGGCACGAGCACAATCGCCTGCTTGCCAGATGCCAGCACCCGCGCTGCCGCCTGAATGACAACCTCAGTTTTCCCGCTCGCTGTCACTCCATACAGGAGAAAAGCTGGCGCGGGTCCTCTCTTTGCCTCGGCCAGGCCCTCGAGTATCGCTCGCAATGCCATGCCCTGGTGGAGCGTGAGTTCCCTCGGCGCAGGCTCAGCCTCCCCATAAGGCCCCGGCAGCCGCTCGACTTTCACGGCACTTCGCGCAAGAAGCCCTTCCCTGACAAGTCTGCTCACCACCGAGGATGAGACCTTGCTCTCGGAAGCCAGCCGGGCAACCGGCAGCCCCTCATGCCCCCTCGCCACAAATCTCAAGACCCTTGCCTGAGCGGCCGCGCGCTTCTGCCTGGCCTCTGCTTCCCTCTCCAGCTCGCCCGCTTGCCTCGCTGATTCTATGACCCACATGAGTCGCGGCTTAACGGCTGGAGGGCGGACAAAGGCTCTCGTCTCGACGATCCCCCTCGACCTGAGCCATTCCAGCGCAGACGATAGAATGGCCTGAGTCCTTTTCCTCTGGCCGATTCCCCTGGGCCCAGCTCCCTGCTTGGCAAGGGCCCTCCTCAGCGAAGGCACGCTGGCTTTCCCTCCAGCATCGCTCAGCCGGCGCAGAATGAGGGCTGCGGCAGCCGGAATCTCCCCGGATGCTTCGGCTCGCACCTCTTGCCTGAGCACCACGGCGCTTGAAGCATGGGGCGCCACTCCCTCGGGCATGAACAGGCGCAGGCAGCCTCCGAGCGGGCTCAGGTAGTGCTCGCTTATCCAGCAGGCCAAGGAAACATCGGTCGGCGAGAGGGCAGGGCATCCTTCAACAACTGCTTCTAACGCCTTGCACACGACCCCGGATGGTGGTTCTCCGTGAAGCCTCAAAACGACGCCCGGAACAGAGCGGTTCCCGAGAGGCACAATCACCTGGCCCCCCGCAGACGCCCGCGCCTGCAACTCCGCAGGCACAAGATATGTGAGGGACCTGTCGAAAGGCCTGCCAGGGTCAGGAACCACATCAGCGTACACTTTGGTCACCTTGCAGGGCCGCAAGACGAAGTGCCCCGCCATATTCTACCAAGAGTTGCGCCTTCTGCCTTCAAATGTAGCCGCAGGCTTGACGCGTCTCGTGCAAGGACATGGGTAACGCTCTTCCTCTGTGGCGCGGATGTCAAGCACTCCATCCGGGATGCAGCTGCACCCTTCGTGGGTGCGAATGATCGCAGGCATAAAGTCCCTGGGCGGAGCCGGGACCCCGGCCCTTCGGGCACAAGGGCCTGCGACTACACTGGCGCGCTTCGGGCGCACCCACCAAGTGTGTGTGGCTGCATGGTTCGCGTGGTCGTCGGGATACCCGCGCGGCCTGCGCGGCAAATGCTGACCTCTTCGAACGCAGCGCGGCCAGGCGGGATGCCGCTTGGCAGGGGCGCAACGCAAGCGCTGGTGTCCCCTGCCCTCTTCGGGGGTGCAGCGCCCGCCAGCGCTCAGATTCCTGAGCTTGCGCCAGACTTCACAGCCCTGCCGCTGAACGCAGGGCCTCCGCCATGTCGGTCTCCTCCCACCGAACCGGCAGTTCAATTCGCCCGAAATGCCCATAGGCGGCCACCGGCAAATACTGCGGTCGCCTCAGGTCCAGGTGCTCTATCATGCCGATTGGTGTCAGAGGGAAATGCTCCTTCACAATCTTCACTATCTGCTCGTCCGCAATGGCCCCGGTCCCGAATGTATCGACCCAGAACATGAGTGGGTCTGGCTCGCCTATAGAGTAAGCCACCTGCACTTCCGCCTTCTCTGCCAGCCCCGCAGCCACTATGTTCTTGGCTACATAGCGCATCATGTAATTGCCGGACCGGTCCACCTTCGTCGGATCCTTTCCCGAGAAGCAGCCGCCCCCGTGCCTGGCTGCGCCCCCGTAGGTATCCACCATTATCTTTCGCCCGGTCAGGCCTGTGTCGGCCCTTGGCCCTCCTCTCTCAAAACTGCCAGTCGGGTTCACAAGGATCCTCGTGTTCTGGTCAATGAACTCCCCCGGCACGGTCGGCTTTATCACCTTCTCGATTAGGTCCTGCCGTATCACGGCCTGGTCAATGCCTGCCTGGTGGTGAGCGGAGACGACTATCTTATCTATCCTCACAGGTCGGCCTTCCTCATACTCCACGGTAACCTGGGTCTTGCCGTCGGGCCGCAGGTAATCCACTTCCTGCTTCTTTCTCATCTGCGCCAGCCGCCGCGCCAGCTTGTGAGCCATCATTATGGGAAGGGGCATAAGCTCCGGCGTCTCCTTCACAGCAAACCCGAACATCATCCCCTGATCCCCTGCGCCCCCGGGATTAACCCCTCTCGCAATGTCCGGCGACTGCTCCTGTATCGAGGTCATGACGCCGGCCGTGTCGAAGTCGAAGCCGAAACCCGGGTTCGTGTAGCCGATACCTGCTATCGTGTTCCTCACAACTTCAGGTATCTCGATATAGCACTCCGTGGTTACCTCTCCCGCCACAATCACCAGGCCAGTAGTGACGAGCGTCTCCACCGCCACGCGGCTCAGAGGATCTCTCTCCAGCATGGCGTCCACTATGGCGTCCGAAACCTGGTCCGCCATCTTGTCCGGATGCCCCTCAGTGACAGACTCGGATGTGAAGAAATATTTCCTCGAAGACATATCCAGCCTCCATTATTGAGCCCACCCCTGGGAGCAGCAGTGCTGCTCCCCTACATTCGACATTCGACATTCTGCGGGCGCTTTTGCCTCTCCCGAGATAGAATTGCGGCACAGCAGCATCGTGCGCCCCTCTCAAACCAGCCGACGCATGATACCTTCGACCCAAACCAGCCGAATCCTGCAAGCTCTTCTGGCCTCTTTCGCGCCCTGCGTCCGCTCTGCTACACTTCAAACACGGCAGCCATGAGAATATTTCTGTATGATGAGGGCGCCTGCGCGACCCTGCGCGCCCACGAGATTGCCGCTCTCCTTTCAGAGCGGCTGCCTTCGGCAAAGGTGATTCTGCGGGGCGAATTCGTTACACACCACGCCCGAGAAGACTGCACTGCGCTCGCCGAGCAGTTCGCCGCAGCGAGGGTGAGAAACCCCGCCGTCCATCAGACATCATCACAGCCTCTCTACGGCGAGATAGAGTTCGAGCGCAGGCGGCTCGCCAATTCAAACCGCGGCCCGCACGGCGTTCTGTATGATGGGTGGGCGGTACAATGGATTTTGGGGCAATTGCTCGGACGGGAGGAAACGAAGCTCTCTTTCCTGCACATCGTTTTCACCAGCAGGCTCCTGGGCACCTGGGAGGAAGACGACCTGCGCTATCATCTTCGCACAATAATATTCGGCAATCCAGCGCTCATCTCGACCTCCGGCCTCGTGGAGGCGCCAGCAAAGCCCCGCGAGTTCTACCTCGCGCTTCAGGTTCTGGGCTCTGTGGCCAGCGATGATGCTCGATACTTAGCTCTCAAGCGTGAATTCGGCGGGAGGTTCCTGGACCACGACGATCCACGCCTGACTGACGTTGCCAAGGGATATGTCCTCCAGGCCGCCGCCTATCAGTTCGCGGGCCAAGGTTTCTGCCCTGATCCGGCCTGTCAGCTTTTCAACGCCCATTGGCAAGAGGAAATGCTCACCGCCCAGTTGCCCCAGAAGCTGTGCCCAGCTCACGAGCGAGTCTTCGAGAGTCTTCGATGAATCGCGCTGCGAGCTTCCCCGACAGGGAATAAGAGACCGGTTTCTTTGCTACACCCGCCCGGGCGATTTCACCCCGACCATGGGAACAAAGCCCTCCCGCCCGGCCGCCATCTGCCCATCAGATGACAGCGCGAAGTCCAGAAACTCCTTCACTTTCCCCTTTGGGCGCCCATTCGTGTACAATAGAACCGGGCGAGACAGAGGATACTGGTAATACAGCAAGGTCTCCATTGTCGGCCTGAAAAAGGGCCCTCTTTCCTCCTCCCCCACTGCCACCAGCCCGTGCCGCTGCACGTCGTACCACCGCAGTTCCAGATACCCTATCGCGCGCGGTTCAGCAGCCACCCTCTGGGCCACAGCTTGCGAGGAAGCCGGCGCCGCAACGCGAGGACCAAAGGTCCCCCCTTTCTTGCCACCTCGACTGCCGAGCACCCGCTCAGCGAAGAACTCGCCAAGCTCGCTGCGCCTGCTCGGGCACAGCGCCACGATGGTCTCGCCGCCGCCCCCAACACCCTTCCAGCTCTCGACCTCACCAGTGTATATTGCCCTCAACTGGTCGAGCGTCAGCTCCCTCACGCGGTTCGAGCGATGAACTATCACTAAGATTGCGTCGAGCGCGACCTTATACTCTCGCGGATGAACGCCGCTGGTCTTCGCCCTTTGCAGCTCCTCCGGCCTAATCGTCCGCGCGCACACGGCAATTTCGGCTTTCCTATCAATGAGACGCCCGATGGTCTTTTCCGAATTCCCCACTTCAACCAGAGCATTGACCGGGTGATCGCCGTGCTCCATCTCATGCGCCCACGCCCGAACAAGACCCTCCGCCTCAGAAGAACTCGCAATCAGAAGTCGCTGCGGACGCACCCTCGCACAGCCACAAATGGGAAGCAACAGCCCCAGAGCGCCCACCACGCAAAAGCGCACTCGAATGCAGCGAACCATCTTATTCCAGCGTTTCTCGACCACCGAGCTCACAGAACTCGACCCGACAAAGGCCACCTCAGGCAAGGCTCCTGCTGGTAACCGACTGCGCGACCTCATCCGCCTCGGAACGACGAAAGACGGCCGACAGCTTATCCGAATCCTCCGCTCGCCCGCGTAGTATATGAACACGCACTCGAAAGTGTCAATGCGCCAACGCGCGTGGAAGTTCGAACCCATCGGGCCCTCAGACCACCTTCCAGGGGCAGGAGATGCGCTGGGCAAGCCTGAAGTCCGCCGCAGCCAGAAGAGTGGACTGGTAGTCGTCGTCCTGAGCTGCTTGCACGACGCCGAGGCCATCGTAGTGCGCATCTCCAGCGCAGGCGCCGGCAAGCCTGCACACATCCTCATCAGGCGGGGGATCAAGGGCGCGCCGCTGAAGCTCGAACCATCGGGCGCATTGCCCCGGCGCTCGACACCCAAGCCCAAGCGCCCGGGCGCGACTCCCGTCTCGGCCGGCTAGGATTGGCGCGCTCGGCCTACGCGCCGGGCACACACCAAACCCCTGCGCCGTATGGCGGCAGTGACGCCTCCAGTGTCAACCTCCCATCTCTGTTCGGTGAGCTGACTTCACGAACTGGCATGCCCTCGATGTGCAGCGCCCCAGTTGGCGCGACGTGCTTGTTCAGCACGTCCGGCGCCAGCACGACCTTGATCGCCTGCTCCCTCGGCTCCGAGTTCGCCAGGGTTACCACGATCCCCCCGGCCGAGTCGAACACGTAGGCGTCGCCGCCTTCGACGCTCACCCCCCGCTTATCCAGGAAGCGCGCATCCACCAGGAACGCCGCCGTCTCGTTCTTCAGTTGCGCCAGGCGGGCGACCTGGGCCGCCAGCTCCGGCTCATCCGACAGCAGCCCGCCCAGCTCGCGCGTCATTAGCGCCAGCAGGCAGCCCATGGCGAACGCCTTGGCGATCACATCGCGTTCGTTTTCGTCAATGCACCACGACTGCAGGCTCCGCGGCAGCAGGTAGCGGATGACCTCGGGCTTTGCGCTACGCATTCCCCAGTACCACCACAAGTCGAGTATCTGGGTATTGTGCAGCCCAGCCGACTCGCCGATAAGGTATGCCTCCGGATTGCGCGCGTGCACTTGCCGCGCCGCCTCCGCCATCCAACGATGGGCCGGCTCCACCACGTCGTCCGGCGACGCATGCCCGTGATTGTCGGCAAAGCACGGATCGTGGTGGTTTGCCTGGTCGATGAACAGGGAGGTGAACCCGAGATCCAGGGTCTGGTTAACCAGCTTCAGCGCCCACTCGTGAAACTTCGGCGACGACTGACACAGCGAGTACCCGGCTGCCTGGATGATCGGGTTCCAGTACTGCGCGTGGTTCATCGAGCATGGCCACGAGTCCACCAGTGGGCAACCGTACACGGAGCGCTGGACTTCCGACGCCAGCTCCTCCCATAGCCGTGTTCTCTGAGTGATCAGGCGGAAGTTGACCAGGGTGCTGGTGTTGCAGCCCAGGCGGCGCGCTTCGGCCAGCCCCTTCCGCAGCGCCTCCAGCCGCTCTGGCGGCGCCTCCCAGAAGCTGCCGGTGTCGGGGCGCAAGTACACCTCGGCGATGTAGTCCCATAAGCAAAGGTCGGCGACGCCGTAGCGCATGGTGTCGCGCACGTTGGCCGGAATCTCCGCGAAGTCGTGGTAGAACTCGCCATTGAAGCCACGGAACTGCACATTGAACAGCCCGATGGCCCGCTTCAGGCGCGCCGGCGTCGCCGGCGCCCTCCACCACGGCTCAATGAACGCGCGAAACCGGTCGGCGGTCTCGTGCCAGTCGCCCTGGTGAACGCCGAGGGCGACTTCGGGGCTTTTCCACATCACGCCCGGCGTGATGAAAGGCTGAAAGTACCACGCCCAACTGAGACACAAGTGCGCGTAATCGGGCGACAGATTCTCTACCACCAGCCCGCCGGTTCGAGCCCCGGCATCCAGGTTGCAGTAGGATAGCCCGTAGCCACCGCCCGAGAGGTCCATAAACGGCATCAAGTATGGCATGGGGGCATGCACGCGTTGATGGTGGCGGCCGAACGTGTGGCAGCGCCCCAGCGGAAAGGCGTGAGGATCGAGCCGGAAATTGTACCCGGCCGTGAGGTTGTCAGTGCCTTTGCCGGCGATCCCCGTCCACCCGCCGACCCACGGGTAATGGACCTCGTGCACGATATCGGGACCGTCGTTGCGCACGTCGATAGTGAAGAACGCCTGGGGACTGCCTGGCGGTAGGCGGATTGTCGCTTTGGCGGTGATGCCGGTCGGCCTGCCGTCTGCCAGGAGTTGCGGCCACGCTATCTCCAGCGTTTCGCCGCGCTTCTGCATCGCGGGCGGCCCGGACTCGTGCGAGTACAGCGGCCGCGAGCAGTGTTCGGACGTCGGTGCCACCAGCTTGACCAGCCGATTCCCGCGCGGGTCGCCCAGGTAGTCGCACCCGGCGGCAATATCCCTGATCTGGCACAGGCTGCCGGTAGCGGGGTCAAACTCCAGCCGCAATACGCCGTTGCTCAACTCCATGTCGCCGTCCTTTCTTCGCTATCGCCCCGTGCCGCCGCAAGCACCGGCTCCACCAGCCCGCCCGGCTTGAACGGCCCCGCGAGATCCTCACCCGCCATTGCTGCGGGCAGCGACCACAGCATCAGGTTCTGGCAGTAATCGTCCCCATATACCACTTCGCCGGTGTCGGCGTCGCCCCGAAACTGGTTCGGCATATCCCAAGTGTAGCGCCACCGGCAGACGACGTTGCGCCATAAATCTCCCTCGCAATCTTGACGCCCTCGAGCGGCACCTCAAGCGGCACCGCCTCAATCGGCTTGAAGCTGTTAGCCTCGTGTATCTTGTAGGGCTTGGGCTGCCTGTCGCACAGCGCCCACGTCGTCCCCTCGACGCTAAGCCCCAGCAGTGGCAGGCTCAGCGGCCCCCGGCGCGCGACAGGTTATCCGAATTCTCTGCGCCGGGTAGTATATGAACAGCCGCTCCAAAGTGTCAACGCGCCAATGCGCTTGGAACTGTTCAGTTACGCTTCTCTGTGGCGCTTGACAGGCCCCCCGGCGGGCAGTATATTCTCGCTGTGAAAGGCGGCGCGGACAGTCCAAGTCTGCGGCGGAACAGGCCGGGGAAGGGGCCTCGCAGCCATAGGTGCGATCAAGCGGGTGGGATTCTTCTGTCGCCGTCTCGGGAGAACGGTGAGTATTTCCTTTAGTAGCATTCGCTCCTCTCTGAAAGGGGGTGATAGCGCAAAGGAAGAGTAAATTAAGCGGCGCGGCAGTATCAGAAGGTCACACTAAGAGAAATCCTCGAGAGGTAGAAGTCATGAAAGGAACTTGTCTGGCACTGGTGCTTGCGCTGATGGCGATGTGCGTTCCCGCCGGCGCATACCCGGACTTCTTCGGGAGAACTGGTCTCGTGCAGATCCCCACGGCCGACACGGCCGAGCCTGGAGTCTATGAGTTCGCGATTGACCACGCCGACCTCGAATTGCCGGGCGGGAACGGATGGCTTGTCCGCCTGGTTGCGGGGACATCGGAGAGGGCGGAACTTGGAGTAGCCTACTTGAGTGCCCGCAACTCGACAGACGCCCGCATCGTGAGCCTGAATGGGAAAGTAGCCTTGCGGCGTGAGCCAGCCGACCCGTTCAGCTTGGCCATCGGCGCGAGCCTGCAGGACCTGAGTAGGGGAGTTTTCGAGACGATGGACCTGGACCGGGCTATCAGGGTCTATGGCGTCGTGACAAAAGACCTGACCGGACAACTGGAGCAACAACCTCTGGAACAGCCTGGGACAACTGTGCGGGGGCACGTAGGGCTTGTCTATACACGCCTCGAGAACATGAGCGCCAGGACTACGCTTCGGCCCTTCGCGGGTCTTGAGTTCGCTCGGCGGAGCGGCGCAATGGTCGGCCTGGAATGGGACGCTTCACCGGCCGGAAACGATGTGACTTCAGCGGTGCTGCGCACGCCTCTGAAGGGAGGCATGATGGCTCAGATCGGTCTGACCAACAACCTGGGCGGCCTCGACGTGTCAGGAAACCACGGCCTGTTTGCCGGGATCGTCTATCGCTTCGGAGAGGTGTTCCCGGGATAGCGACGCTGCGAACTGGCCCGCAGTAGCCTGCTTTGCCATTCGGCGAAGCGCTTGTGCAGCGATGCCCTCGAAGGGGTCAGGCGACTGACCCCTTCGAGCCTTTAGTGGCCCGCCATCAGGCGCACGAACTCAACGAGAGTTCTGACGCCCACCCCTGTCGGCCCCTTTGCCATGTAAGGCACATCCTTTTCATTCCAGTAAGTCCCCGCGACGTCGAGATGTGCCCATGGAGTATTGTCCACGAACTCCTGAAGGAAGGCGGCCGCGGTGATGGCTCCAGCAGGTCGGCCCCCGCTGTTTTTCAGGTCGGCGATCGGGCTTTTGTTCTGCTCCCTGTATTCGGGGAATAGGGGAAGAGGCCAGACCCTCTCGCCGGCCCTGGCTGCGGCACTCCTGAGCTTCTCAAGAAGGTCTTCATCGTTGCCCATGAGGCCAGACGTGATGTTTCCGAGGGCGACTACGCATGCGCCCGTGAGAGTTGCCAGGTCCACGATGTGGGTGGCGCCCTGGCTGCGGGCATAGGTGAAGGCATCTGCAAGGATCAGCCTGCCTTCAGCATCAGTGTTCACGATCTCTACAGTTTTCCCGCTGAGGGTCTTGATGACATCTCCAGGCTTTGCGGCTCGGCCGCTGGGCAGGTTCTCAGCACAGGGCATGACGGCCAGCAAGTTTACCTTGAGCTTCAGTCGGCAGGCGGCGTCAATGGCCCCTAAGACTGCCGCTGCTCCGGCCATATCGCCTTTCATGAGCTCCATTCCCTCGGAGGGCTTTATGGAGATGCCTCCGCTGTCGAACATCATACCCTTGCCAACCAGCGCGACCAGTGGGCCGCGGCGGCGAGGTATGTAGCGTATGGTTATGAGAACCGGCGTCTCCTCGCTTCCTTTGCCCACGGCTACGATTCCGCCGAAGCCTCTTCGCTCCAGTTCCGGCTGCTCGAAGACCTCGACATCGAGCCCGTGCAGATTTGCCAGCCGTCGAGCCTCTTCCGCCATCCTGCCCGGCGTCAGGTCGTTAGCGGGCTCGTTCACAAGCTTCCTTGTCGAGGCGAGAGCGTCGGCGACTACCTTCCCTACACTGGCGCCTCTGCGGGCCTTTGCTGCTCGAGAGGCATCGCGCTCGACGAGCAGGAGTTCCTCGATCGCGGCAGGCGCTGGCTCGACAGTCTTGTAGGCCCCAGGGTCGTATGTGGCGATGGAAACGGCCTCCACCACCGCCTGAGCTGAGTTCTCGGCATCAATGTTCCCTGCTCCTGCGCCGTGCAGGATGGTGGCTATCTTCTTGCATCCCCGGCTTTGCAGCGAGCGGGCCGCACAGCCCACGGCCTTGTATATGGTCTCGAGGTTGAACTCCTCCTGTTTGCCGAGACCGGCCACAGCAACGCGCGCGGCGGGCAGCCGCCCGTCGGTGTGGATTATGGTGACCTCGTTGAGCTTACCTCTTATCTCGCCCGCCTCTATCAGCCGCCCTATCTGGCCTCCCAGGGCTGCGTCAACTGCTCCCGTCGCCCCTCCAGGCTGCCTCACACCCTCGAAGAGGTTGACAATGAGCGCGTCCGCTTCCACCTCGTTTACCGATCGGCTCAAAACGCTCACTTGCATTTGCTTTCTCCTCTCAGTTTGATATGTGCGACCGCAGCAGATTATACAGCCTGAAACGCCCTGCTTGTCAGGGGAGGATAGCAGTTTGCGGCGCGAATGGCGACGATGTCGGCGCTGACATTTCGTGTCTATCGGAAGCGGGGGATCTGACGATGCAATATTTGGGATCTCAGACTTGAGATTTCAGACCTCAGATCTGGGACCTGAGATTTGAGATCTGAGATTTCAGATGGCGCGCCGCGCGGTTTCCGAGACGCCGCCCTGTAAAGCGATGGGCGAAAGTGACCTGGGGTCTGCGAGGGCCTGAAAGCGTATGGTATCTACTGGCCCCCGCACAGTTCTCCGTTGACGGCTGCCCCGCCCGAAAGTATAATCCGGCGGAGGTGGCGGATTGCGCCCTCTTGTAGGAATCACTTGCAGGAGGCCCCCACACCTGGAAAGTCTGGAAGAGGGCCGCAAACTCTCGCTCTATGCTGAGGCTATCGAGGCGGCACGGGGCGACGCATTGTGGCTGCCCGCCGACGCCCAAGAGTCGGAGCTGGAGAAATGGAAGCGCAAGCTTTCGGCGCTCCTCCTGCCTGGAGGGCCGGATGTGGACCCCGCCAGATACGGCCAGGGCAGGCACATCAAGACAGAGGTCTGCCAACGGCTCGACAACCACGAATTCCGACTCACTGAGTGGGCGTCGAAGAATGGCCTTCCCATACTGGCAATCTGCCGCGGGCATCAGGTTCTTGCCGTGGCCTTCGGAGGCTCACTCGTGCAGCACCTTCCCGATTGGAGCCAGCAGGTATGGCACAGGGGGGAGCGAGGGCAAGAGACTTTCCACCAGGTAAGGCTGAAGCCGGGTTCGACGCTGGCCAGGATGCTGGGCGCCACGCTCATAGAGGTCAACAGCAGTCATCATCAGGGGGTGGCAGAGGATGTCCCAGGTCTGCAAGCCGTGGGGTGGGGCGAAGACGGACTTATAGAGGCCTTGCAGGGAGATTCGCATACCGGGCAGGCTTTTCTGGTCGGAGTCCAGTGGCATCCCGAACGCGAGGTCAGCACAAAGGAGCACGCCCGCAGATTGCTTGAGGCGTTCGTGCGTGCAGCATCGCAGGAACGCCAGGGCGTCATGGTAGAGAGATCGCCTTTAACCAGTCCAGGAGCATGGAGCGACAGATGAGCGCGCCTCAAAGGGCATACTATGGTCAGGGGACTCAGGCGTCGCAGCGTCTGCTGCGTCTGAGACGCCAGCTTCTGGCTGAGCGCGTGATTTTCTTCGCCGTCATCGCTGCCCTGTTGGTCCTTCTCATCCGCGAGGAGCAGGAGAACCGGGCGTATGAGCTTCGTGTCGGCACTCAGCCCGTTGCAACCGTGGCAACACATGGAGACGCGGTCAAAGCGATTGAGGCCTTGACCAGGCAGCCTGCCAAGAAGGGGCTGAAGGAAATCAGCCTATACCCGGATGTCACGATAGAGCGGGTTGTGCGGCCGCCCCTTCCGACAGTTTCTGTCGAAGAGGCGCGGAAGGCGCTTGAGAAGCGAGTGCTCGTGCTGACGCCAGCATGGGTCATAATCGCCGGAGGTCGCTTTGGGGCAGCGCTGCGGTCGAAACGAGAGGCGCAGGAAACCCTAAACAGGGTTCGGAAGAGCTACGGGCCCGGTCGGACCTCTTTCAAAGAGCCGGTTCAGGTTGAATCTATATGGGCGCCCGTAAAGAACATGTTTTCGGTGAAAGAGGCAGCGTCGCACCTGAGAGGCGGCGCAGCAGCGCGCAAGCATCGAGTGGCGGAGGGGGAAACGGCTGAAAGGATAGCCAGGACACACCGCATAACTGTCGAGGCCCTGCGCGACCTGAACCCGAAAACAGACCTGGCGCGGCTCAGGCCGGGAGTGCAGCTTTCGCTGCCGTACCAGCCGCCGCTCTTGACTGTCGTAACTGCGCGAAAGGTGGAGGAGATTGAGCAGATACCTTTCGGCACGGAAGCAGTCTTCCAGCCAGATCTGCGACCTGGCGAAAATCCGGTTCTGGTGGAAGGCAGGCCCGGGTCTAAGAAGGTAGAGTATCTGGTCACTCTTGAGAATGGGGTCGAGGAATCGCGGAAGTTCATGAGCAGCACGATTATAGAACCGCCTGTGTCGAGGCAGGTGGGGGTTAGCCCGCATTTGAGCCGACAGGGCGGCCGCTGAATCTCGTGGACGCAAGGAGAAGGAGCATTGTCATTCTGTTGATTCTTCTGGTCCTCCTCGCGTTGGCCATTTATGGGACTTACCGCTTTTTCTTCCACCCGTTTAAGCCGGGATGAAAGTCATGGCAAGGAAGGGGCTGCCCATTCGCCTGGTCGCTCTGGATCTGGACGGAACCCTGCTTGACAGCAAAGGGCGTCTGTCGGAACAGGACGCAGGAGCCCTGAGGCGGCTTGCGGACAGCGGCGTGATGATCGTCCTCGCTTCGGGCCGCATGACTTCATCTGTTCGCCCCTGGTACTCGAGGCTTGGCGCGGATGGGCCCGTCATCTCATACAATGGAGCCATTGCCCGCGACTCAGCCGCCAAGGGCTCGGAGATCATATTGGAGCAACCTCTGCCCGCGAAATATTGCGACGAGCTGGTTAAATACGCCGACGCCAACAGCTTCCACCTCAACTACTATCTCGACGAAGTTCTGTATGGGAAAGATGATGCTTCGCTGCGCCGCTACGCTGATATCTACCACAGGCAGACCGGCTCGGTCTTCACTTTTGTGGAATCTCTCAGCCTGTTCAAGGGCCGGCAGTCAACGAAGATGATCCTGATAACTGATCCATCTACGCCTGGCCACTTCAACCCCAGAGGCCGCGACGAGCTTTACGAGCTCTGGAAACGGAAATGGCAGCACGAAGTGACCATAATGAAGACCAACCCGGAATACCTCGAATTCATGGACAGGGAAGCCAACAAGGGCGCGGCTCTTGAAGCGATAGCTCTCAGATATGGCCTGGCGCGGCAGCAGGTCATTGCATTCGGCGACGGGCAGAACGATGCGCCCATGCTCTCGTGGGCAGGAGTGGGAGTGGCGGTGGCCAACGCCGGCCCGGACTGCAAGGGCGCAGCCGATTACATCTCGCCGTATTCGAACGACGAATCGGCGGTGTCCCGAGCTCTGGCCGAATTGTTCGGCTGAGCGATGAGCCATGAGCCTTTATGTCGGCCTGGACCTTGGCGCATCGGCGAGGACAGCGAACTCAGGGCTTTGCGTCTTGCGCTTTGACAGGGGCGCGCTGCGACCGGCGGCCGACGCATGCGAGAGCTGCGCCGTCTTTCCGCTTGACCCAAGCGACCCTCTCCATGCATTACTGCCGCGTCTGCCCGGCGGCGAAAGCCTTTTCATTGCGATAGATGCGCCGCTCGCAGCTCCCAAGGATTCCTCGGGCCATCTGACCAGGCCAGTGGAGCGACTGTTTTCCCGCGGCGATTTTGCAAGACTTCATGTCAATCCCATCTCCACGCGCCTGCTGCATCGGACAGCCGAAGCCGGCGCTCTGCTGGCTCGCCAGCTTGAAAACAAAGGGCTCGTTCTGACGCGCATTGCAAAGCGACGGCGCCCCGCAAGGAATCATCCGGGCCAGGCAGTGATCGAGCCTGGCCGAGTGTCGGAGGTATTCCCCACGCTCTGCATTGCGCTGCTTCTATGCAAGGAAACAGTTCTTGAGGCTGCGGATATGTCTCGCGCCCAATCGAAGATTGTCAGGCTGCTGTCCTGCGCCGGGGATGCGCATTCGTGGCTTTCTCCGAAGTTGGGCTGCGAAGTCAGGCCATGTCCTTCAGAGAATCCTCACCAACAGGCGGCATGGGCCTGCGCGGTTATGGCCTATATGTCGTCGCGCGGTGGTCTTCATGACGCCGTAGGCGAACCTGGAGAGTCGGCCTTTCTCCTTCCAGCTTTCCGATTGTGGCAGCCTGCGTGGCAGCAGGAATTCAGGCGAGCCTGGTCGAGCAAGATTCCTGCCCTCTCGCATCTTACCGCTTCCTTCCTGAAGTCGCGGCCGCAAGGGCCCAGGCTACAGAGAATTGCGTTGTAGCCTATTGCTGTGTTGACCTTGATTTGAGCGGTTGCCGTGGGCCCGTAGGGCAGTCCGCCAGCCGGCGGAGTGCCTCCTGCCCAGGAACACGGAGCACGGGGCGGGCAGAAGGCGCTCTTCTGCCCCACGGAACCACCGAAGAGGTGCGCATCAAACTCGAGCGGCTTCACACAAAGATTCAGGAGTAACCGAGCGCCGGCCCTTCGTGGGCGTTCACCCGTCAGCGCCGATGAAGACAGCCGCGCTGCAGTCCGCCCTCGCGTGGGGATGATGTGTCTTATCGTTAGGGCGAGTGTGAAAAACTCTTCTTCGGTTGTGATGACTGAGGTCGGCAAGATATGTTGAAGAAAACGGGTTCGAAGTCGCCCGTCCCGAGCCGCCAGCGTCCGACGCAGGGTCGGACGCTGCATTATCGCACCCAACCGTAGCGTCCGGCCTTGTGCCGGACGAGGAGCTCCTGGACAGGAGACGCTCCGCCGGCTGGCGGACTCGCAATGACCCAAGCGAAGGTAATCTGCGAAAATCAATACTGCTGCTGCGCGGAGCTCCGGGTGGGATATGCGGCGAGCGCCGAGGCGCCCCGCCACAGCCGGGGGCGGCTGTCCCACCTGCATCTCACCAGCGCGGGCGAAGGCCGAAGAATTCCTTGAAGTAGCCGAACGTGCACACAGGGGAAAGAAGAATCTGGTAAACCAGCCCATACAGGACAAGCCCCAGCCTGTTTCTCCTTATCTTGATGCCGGCCTCCTCGAGAAAGCGCCTCTGCGTGGCGAACATGACGAGAATGATCAGGACAGTTATGGGCAGGACCAGCAAAGTCATCGGCCCAACGACGGCGAACCTCCCCGGGAACGGATGGAATATTCCTACCAGGGCGATGATCAGCCCCGGGATAAAGGCCAGGCTGTAGAAGAAATCGGTTATCGGGAAGAACAGGTCCAGGAATATGAAGTAGGCCGTGTAGGAGGGCCTTCTCCACAGGACCGAGAAGTGGTCCTTGAAGCCCTCTATCATTCCCCTGGCCCATCGCTCTCTCTGGCGCGCGAAGCGCCGGTACCCCACAGGCACATTGGTGAAGGCGAAGGCGGTTGGCTCGTACGAAATCTTATAGCCCTGCCCAATAAGACCCCATGTGAGAACGATGTCCTCGCCTACGCGGTCGCGCCATCCTCTCACTGCCTGAAGAGCTGACCGCCTGAAAACGCTGAACGAGCCCTGGGCCACGAGCGTGCCCTGGAAGAAACTCTGCTGCCGCTTCACAGCCGCTATTGCCAGCATGTAGTCCCATGCCTGCATGCGCGCAAGGCGCGACATCCTCTCGTTCTTGGCCAGAACATGGCCGGCCACTGCTGCGAAGTCGGGGTTTGAGAGAAGCCGGGCGACGATGCGCTGAACCGCGTTGCGATAGAGAAATGTGTCGGCGTCAATGGTCACCACGACCTCTGTCTTGACCTCCTCGAGGCCGCGGTTGAGGGCGGCCGACTTGCCCCCATGCTCTGCCCTTACGATTTTCAGATTGGGCATCTCCCTCTGAATCTCTTCCAGGACCTGCGCGGTCCCGTCGGTCGAGCCGTCGTCCACGACTATGACTTCAAGAGGGGCGGGATAGTCCTGCTGTTTTATGCCCCGGAAAGTCTCTCGCAGGACTGCTTCTTCGTTGTATGCGGCGATCAGAATCGTCGCCGGAGGGTATTCGATATCGAGCTTGAGGGGAGGGTAGCGATAGACCAGCAAGCTCATGAGGAGCAGAAAGTTCATGTAGCCCGGGATTATGGCGATGGCGGCGATGATGATGATGGCAACTGGCATCGTCACCACGGTTCCCAGGCTCTGCGCCCAACCGCGAGCGACCCAGGCGGAAAAAACCGCCCAGCCCAAAGCCACGAGGTTGGCAAACCAGAACGCGAGGCGCTGCCGCCTCTGCTCAGCTCTTTCCTCCACTCGTTGTGCGACTGCCATTTTGCCTCACAGATGAAACAGAAAGATTAGGCCCACGCTGCGATAGGAATAGCGAGGGGTCCTGAAAAGTTCCGCTCTCAGCTCATATGAGCTGGAAAGCCGTTTGCCTCCGCCCAGATACGCCTTCACGCTGTGATAAACCGCGCGCCCCAGATTGTCTTCGCTGGCCAGAGCGGCCCGGTACCGCGTCCCCCAGTAGATACCCTTGCCAGGAGCTTTATCAACCGTCAGCACCAGCGCATCGTCAACATAGTCACTCGGCGAGTAATACAGCAAGGTGGGGAACCTCGTCTCGTCGTCGCGGTGCTGGTAGCCGAGCCTGATCGCCGGCGCCTGCCGGAGCTCGCGCATGAGCCCCGCAGTGACAATGCGCCGACGGTTGCCGTCGGTATAGTGACGCCGGTGGTAGCCTCCGGAAGCTGTCCACTGTTTGCCAAGAGGCCATTCCCCGGTGGTCTCCCAGGCGTCGTAGGAAATCTCATTCTGGAGGGCGGGGACAAAAGCCACCTCCTGGTCTTCATCGAGGCGCGCGCTGAATTCTGATCCTTGCTTCTTTCTGCTCACAGACAGGCTGATCGGAGTCGTGTCGAAGCCGTTATCATAGCTGCGATCCGCCAGGTCTGCCGCGGCAGTCCAGTTCCACCCCAGGTCTGCGGTGGCCCCCACCAGGAAAGTTCGTGAGTCAATGGTAGGAAAATTGCGCTGCGCTATTTCGGCCCGCCCGTAGCCAACCCGCAGCCACAGAGCATCGGCCTGCGACCAGACATGCTGGATCAGGGCCTCGCGGACGGTCACATGAAAGTTGTCGTCCGAGACGGACAAGTTGGCCTGCGCCCGCGGTGCAAGCTCCCGGTCCAGCACCCTCAGCAGAGGCAGCGCTCGCTTCTTCGGGTCGAGGCTCACCGATTTCTTGGCCGTGTCCCTGGCCCGATGAAGCTTTCCTTCGGCCCGCAAAAGCTCCGCTTTGGCCTGCAAGGCCACGGGGTCATCAGGCCGCATCGAAAGAGCCTTGTCAATGTAAGGCGCCGCCTGGTTGACCTTGTCCTGCCACAGCAGAGCCCTGCCGAGACCGACGGTGGCGCCAAAATCCTGCGGCAGATTGGAAAGAACAACTTTGTATTGGTTTGCCGCGTCGCTCAGAAGGCCGGCGCCAGCCAGCGCTTCAGCGTATTCCCTTCTGAGCGTCATATCCTGTGGAGTGCTTGCCACCAGGGCTTCATACACGGTGGCTGCTTCGGTGTCGCGGCCTTGCCAGTGCGAGACCCGCGCGAGCCCCAGCCGGCCCTCGAAATTCCCCGGCTCCTGCCTCAATATCCTCTCGTACTCCCGGCGCGCCTGGGCTAGTTCGCCAGCCCAGGCCATGGTTTCCGCCATCTTCAGAAGGGCGTCTTTGTTCCCGGGCTCACTCGAAAGGACAAGGCGACACTGCTCTATGGCTTTATCATACTTGCCCGACCATCGGAAGGCATCAGCCAGCGCGAGCCGGGCCTCAAAGTCGCTGGGGTTCGCCGTCAGAACCCGCTCGAAGGAGGGAATGGCCTCCTCATGCTGTCCCAGAAACAGGTGGCAAAACGCCAGCTTCTTCTCAGCATCCAGGTTGTTCGGATCGGCTCGAGCGGCCTCAGAGAAAAGGGGCGCCGCCTCGGCGTATTTCCCCTCAACATACAGGGCGCGGGCCTTGTCATAGCTCTGAGGCTCGCCAACTACACGAGCAAACAGTTGGAAGGCAAACACCCAGGCAATCGCTAAACGAAAACCTATCCTTCCCAAGAAGTACAACCCCTTTCCAAGAACGCCCACGACTTCCCAGCCGCGTCTGCTGCCGGCCCTTTGAAGAGCTTCGGACGCCAGCGCAGAACCTGAGCGCCGCAGGGTTCGCTGCCCGTAAGTTAACCGGTGGGAGGCCGTCTTGTCAAGGTCGCTATTTCTGGCTTGGTGCATCTTTTACCTGCTGTGCTGGCGCGCTGGCCGGGCAAGCCCGGGAATTGAAAAGAAGCTGGTGGAGTTCGGCTGGGATATTCCCTCTCCAGCTTTCCTGCGCGCCAACATTGCCCAGATGGAGCGAGCGCCCTTCGACGGTGTCGTGCTCAGCGGCCGCTACCGCCGACCTGGCGGCGCGGAGTGCGCCCTCGACTGGGAGTGCTTCGGCGCCAAGAGCCTGGACGGCAAGCTTTTCGAACCCGCCATCGCCCATCTCAAGGCCGCGAGCTTCCGCCGCTTCACCGAGAATTTCCTCAGAGGGTGTGTGAAAAGCCGCTTGTGCGGCTATGATCGCTGCTCTTGTGCATAACTGCTGCTGGAGATCCCCTGTAGGGCGGGCTTCGGCCTCTGGATGGATTACGACTCCGGGCGCCGGGGCTGGAAAACTGATGATTTCTCGAAGAATTACTTCTCTCCCACAGAATTCAGAAATGCCCTGAGCGCGGCTCTGCGTGTGTCCGATCGTTATGTCTGGGTTTACACGGAGCGGCTGAACTGGTGGACAGGCGAGCGCGTGCCCTCCGAATATCTCCAGGCTCTTTCTCTCGCCAGGGAATGAGCCCCTCAGCGCATAGGCAATAGCGCTACCTGAGAAGGAACATCCCACGCGATTACCATCTCAAGCTGGTCGCCCCGGTAATTGACTTCGCTCACGGGAAGAGCAATCGAGCAGAGCGCGGGCGCAACAAAAGTGCGATTCTCCATCAGCCGCGCAGGCACGTCCAGCTCGAACATGCGCCCGTTCACGCGCGCCTCCCTGCTGCCTATGCGCACCTGTATGTTTCGCCCCCGAACATCTCCCTCTGCTCGCTTCTCGCTGTGCAGCCACCAGACGCGCCCTCCGCACTTCTCCAGAGCTTCTCTGAAGCTCAGGTAGCGGCCCGACGCCATGCGGCGCACAGCTACAGCAACCTGGCGATGAGGCTTGGCGGGATCGCTCGGGAGATCGACGGTCGGAGCAGCAGGCTGCGGGCTTGCCGGTTGCGCTGCAGGCAGCTTGACGCTGGTTGGGTCGGCGACTGCGCCAGGAACGATAGCCTTCGCCGCTTGCTCCTCGGGCGGCGCGGCGGCCGCTTTCGGTTCGCTCGCCTTCACGGGATTTTCCAGCACGACCGGCGGCTGCCCAGGCGCTTGCTTCGTCGCTGGCGCGGCTTGAGAGGCCGGCTTTGTCGAGACGGCAACGACTGACGCAAACGGGCTCGACGGCGCATTCACCGCAATAACCTTCACTCCCTGAGACACAGCTTCACTTCCCCCCGCGTCAATTGCGCGAGCATACAGAGTGTGAGGGCCGTCTGAAAGGCGAGCTGTATTCAGGTCGTAGGAGTAGGGAAGCACATTTGTGGAATGCGGCCACTCCTTGTCAACGCCGAACAGGACAAACTTGGGCAAGCTGCCGCTCACCTGGGCAACCACGCGTATTATGCCCTTGACCTTGGCGCCGTTGAGAGGGCGAAATATCTTGACCGTCATGGGCTGCGTCGCAATTGCAGGCGCGACAGCGATAACCGCGGCCGCTGCCAATACCAGAATGTCGCTCTTCTTTCGCATCATTTTTCACCTTCCCATCATGACTGCGCGAGATCGCTCGGCAGTTGCTGCCAGAGCGGCAACTGAGTAACTCCAAAATGGCCCGCTGCCAGCAAGAAGTCGGCTGGCCTCGATCGCCGCGATAGGTTGACACACCTACCGGGCAGGCTATAATCGCCGCGGCAATGGACGATGACGATTTCAAGGTCGTGGCCGTAAACAGGCGGGCCCGGCACGAATATGAGATCCAGGAGACCATTGAAGCCGGCCTGGCCCTTACTGGCACAGAGATCAAGGCGATTCGCTCCGCCGCCGCCAACATTCGCGACGGTTTTGCGCAGCCTCGCGGCCGGGAACTCTGGCTTTACAATGTCCATATAAGCCCCTATGAGAAGGGCAACCGGTTCAATGTTGACCCCCGGCGGCCCAGAAAACTTCTCCTTCACCGCCGCCAGATAGACCGCCTCCTGGGAAAGACCCAGGAGAGAGGCCTTACCCTCATACCCCTTCGCCTGTATCTCAAGCGCGGGCTTGCCAAGGTCGAGCTGGCTCTTGCCCGCGGACGTCGAATCTACGACAAGCGCAGGGCCATCGCCGAGCGCGACCTGGACCGCGAAAAAGAGCGCGAGCTGCGCCGCTATGCACGCTGAGAATCCCCAATCCGCCCCTTGCGCCCAAGGCGCATCAGCCTCTCGCCGACCGGACACGGCAGCCCGGCCCGAGCAGCCCAAAGTCACCTGTAGCACTATTCCATAATACATGGTAAAATTTCATTGGCAGTTGGTGGTTCGTAGGGCAGAAGCTGGTTTAGCCTGAGCGAAGTCGAAGGCTCTTCTGCCTCTGCTCTCGCCAAGTGGGGGCGAAAGGTCTCGACGGGGAGATAGGAACCGTTGGCTGCGAGCCGAGGCGCATGACCTCGTGAAAACGTGCAAACCAAATAACTGCCAACGCGTACGCTTACGCGTAATCCTGCGTAGCTTCGGCGAAGCAGGAGCGTCCTCCCGGCCTCGCTGATCGGGCCGGTCTGGGCGTCAACCAGATCAGCTTACCGAGCCTCTGAGGTTCGTAGGGGGCAGGGAAACGAAACGAACTGGCGGCCGGCAGGCCCGCCTGTGGGCCCGGCTGGTCGCGAGAACTAAACGCAGGAAACGCTCGTAGCGGCCGGCGGCGACTACTCTTCGGACGTGGGTTCGATTCCCACCGCCTCCACCATGTTTCTTCATCGAAACATTCTCTGTCGCTGGAAGCCCGCCTCACCGAGAGGCGGGTTTTGGCGTGTAATAGGCTCATTCTCGCCATCTTCGGCTTCCGAAACATGTGGACGAGGTGC
>Ga0315280_10002689_pt1 | contig 28450 bp, 30 predicted proteins | sample YL17G06_40_MG_FD_203697 | JGI IMG/M metagenome (GOLD analysis project Ga0315280, IMG submission 203697) | Sediment microbial communities from Yellowstone Lake, YNP, Wyoming, USA - YL17G06_40 | ecosystem: Environmental > Aquatic > Freshwater > Lake > Sediment | place: USA: Wyoming | collected... | reverse complement strand
CAACACAAACATAGAACAAGAGGTTAAATCAGCGTTGGAGCGAATCAATAGTTAATGGTTGTCAGATTGCCAACTAGACAGAACATGTGCTTTATACTTCTGGAATCCCATCTAGCTGACATAGTACTACTTTTTAGGGTATAATGGTATATAAACCTTTTCGCCGTCTTTTCGACAATCAGCGGGCCTGACGGGATTTGAACCCGCAATCTGCAGCTTAGAAGGCTGCCGCCCTATCCAGGTTAGGCTACAGGCCCTTACATTCTCTCCGGCGCTTTCAGACCGATTAAACCGAGAGCATTCCCAAGCGTTATCTTGACCGCCTTAACCAAAGCCAGCCGCGCTTTCTCTACGTTCTTGTCCTCTTGGATGACTTGGTGCGCATGATAGAAGCGGTTAAAATTATCAGCTAGCTTGTACGTATAATTAGCGACAGCGTAAGGCTTACATTGTTCGCCGGCCTGCTCTACAAGTTCCGGGAAACGCGCAATAAGGTCTATCAAATCTTTCTCTTCCTTTTCCTTTAAATAACTTACATCGAAATCGCTATAGGCAGTTTTCGCTTTCTCTAGGATGCTGTTGGCTCGAGCATGGGTATATTGGAGATACGGACCAGTGTCGCCAGTAAAATCTAGCGCCCTGTCCCAATCAAAGACTATGTTCTTCAGTGGCTCGGTCTTGACTATATAATACTTGATTGCCCCTATCCCCACCATCTCAGCTACCTCTCTCTTTTCTTTCTCCGGCAGGTCGGGATTCTTCTTCTTGACCTCTTTATAGGCCTTTTCCACACCCTCGTCTATGACCTCGTCGAGAGGAACTGTCTCACCCATGCGAGTGGACATCTTCTTCCCAGCCAAGTTAACGAATGAGAGGAAGACTATCTTGTGCTTGTCAATCTTCTCTCCAAGCAGGTCGAGTATCGCTAAAATCTCCTCGCCCTCCACTTTATGGTCCTCGCCAAGCACGTTTATTGACTTATCGAAGCGCTTGAACTTCTCGAGGTGGAAGCATACGTCTCGGGTCAGATAGACGGAGGTCCCATTCGCGCGCTGGAATACTGTCCCTTCCTCTTTTTTTATGCCGTATTTAGATAAGTCCAGAGAGTAGGCGCCGTTAGGTAATTGCTGAAACTCTGGCAGGCTCTTGAGTTTTTGGTTTAGCCTCTCAACGTCCTTGTTCTTGATGTACTTGCTCTCGAAGACAAACTCGTCATAGTGGAACCCGCAGCGCTCCAAGACCTCTTTCTGGCCCTTCAGGCAGTGTTCAGAGATTTTCCTCAATTTCTCCAGGCTCTTGACATCGCCTGCTTCGCACTTCTGCAGAAAGTCGTTTACCTCTTTCTCTGCCTTGTCGCTCGCAGTGATTTCAGCATTAGCGGGGACATATATGAAGAACGTCTCGAAATCAGATTTTCCTTTGTATTTCTTGTATTTTTCTATGAGCTCTTTCTTAGGCTTAATCCCCTTGTCTTTGGCCCATGCTATAATCGCGATCTGTTTCCCGACATCATTTATGTAATTCTGCACATGCACAGTGTAGCCAAGGAATTTGTGTATCCTGACCAATACATCCCCTATGATCGGGTTCCTGAATCTGCCTACGTGGACAGGGCCCGATGGGTTAACGCTGGTGTGCTCTATCAGGACTTTTTCTTTCTTCTTCTCGCTGGCACCATAGTGTCTCTCGTTGGCCTCTTCTACCACTCTCTTCCTGAACTTGTCACTAACGAAAAAATTGATATATGGGCCTTTAGCCTCGGCTCTGGCAATCATCCCTTTCTCTGGCAGCTTGATCTTCTTGGCTATCTCCCTGGCTATCTCCGGCGGGCTCTTCCTGATCTTCTTGGCCATGGAAAAAGCTACCGTGCTCCCGATATCGCCCATTCCCTCTGGCGGTTTTATCAGGTCGGCCTTCTCACCACAGGCTTTCTCGATGATGGAACTGACCTCTCTCTTGAGTTCTTCAAACGCGTACATAATCATCTCTCAAGCATGTCAAACATTTTCTTCATGCCCTTCTTGACCCTGCGCTTCAGCAAAAGCATGAAAAAGAGCAGTTTGACTATCGTGAACAGGAAGACCAATGAGACAAACAGCACTATGCCAAAGACCGAGAGCACTATTAGGAAGACAATTTGGTATAACAGAGTCGTCGGATTTATCACACCCCATAACCAGAACAGGACTAGAACAGTTATAACCAAAGCTAACAGTGTGGTAATCTTTCCAAAAACTCCTCTCCTGAAAAGCCAAAACATGATAACACTTATGGATAGTCAATTATTTATACTATCTCGCTATAATAAAGTTATGGACTTCGTAGCGGATACGAGCGAGCCTCTAGAGTTATTGAAAGAGGGAGACTCGTTCTTCATAGGGAGAAAGAGGGCAACACATTCGAAGCACGGGAAGGACGGCGCGCTGCTACTGGGCAAGACAGTTGAGAAGCGCGAGTTCGGAAAACAGGTATTCTTAGATGCTATTAGTCCACATGCGATATTCGTAGTCGGGAGCCGTGGCAGTGGAAAATCGTACGATATTGGCATAATGGCCGAAGAATTAGTCTTGAAGAACCCGAATGTAGCCTCGGTTGTAGTCGACCCTATCGGCATATTCTGGAGCATGAAGCACCCGAACAAGGAGGAAAAAGAGCTCAAGGACCTATCTGACTGGGGGTTAGAGCCGAAAGGAATAAAGAATACGCAGGTTTTCATTCCTATGGGCATGAAAGAGAAAGTGCCTGCCGAGACCTACGACGGGCTTTTCTCCCTCAAGCCGTCTGAGCTGACTATCGACGACTGGACTCTCACCTTCGGACTGGAACGCTTCTCGCCAAGCGCGCTGCTTCTTGAAAAATCGATAGAAAAAGCCAAAGACAAATACAAGGTCTTCAGCATCGACGAGCTTATCAGGGTCATAGAGCTGGACAAAGAGCTGACCAGCAAGGACCGTGGCTATAAGCAGGACACGAGAAGGGCCCTGTTGTCTAGATTGGAGGCAGCCAAGTCCTGGGGGATATTCTCGAAGGAAGGGACCAGCCTCTCTGAAATCTGCAAGGAGGGGTATGTCTCTGTTATAGATATATCATTTGTAGAGGAGAATGTTGCTTCGCTAGTAATAGGGATGCTCGCAAGGAAGATACTCAACGCCAGAAAGATGGTCACAAGAAAGGTGTCCATGGAGAAATACAGCATGGGCGACATAGATGAGATGCTCGATGTAGATATACCTCCAACGTGGCTATTTATCGACGAGGCCCACACGCTTATACCATCTGGCACCAGTAAAACAGCAGCAAGCGACTCACTTATAGAGTACGTAAAACAGGGGAGAAGACCAGGGTGCTCTCTCGTCTTTGCGACCCAGCAGCCTTCAGCGATAGACACCAGAGTTCTATCGCAGTTAGATATGCTGATCTGCCACAAGCTGGTCTTTGACGAGGACCTCAAGGCGGTCATGAAGCGCTTCCCGACCAGCCTGCCGAAAGAATACGAGAAGAACAGGTTCCTGAAGACACTGCCGATAGGAATAGCGTTAGTAGGCGATAGGAGCGAGGAGAGCAATAGGGCGTTTGTAGTCAAGATAAGACCAAGGTTCTCCCAGCACGAGGGAAGAGAGATAGGGACCATCGAGGTGGGCGAGAAGCTGGACATCAATAGACTCGTGGACCTGATTGGCAAGAAGCTTGAGGAGATGGGGCAATTAAGCCTGTTGAAGGTCGATGAGATATTAGACACTTTCAAGAGGAGATATGGCGAGGAGATAGATAATGATGAGGTTATAGACCGGGTCTGTAAGCTGAAAGGCGCTGTTCTCGAGGAAAGTGCGATAGTGATACCTGGCTTTGAGAAGAGGATTGAGGCCAGAGAGGAAATGGAGAAAGGCCAGAAAGCGTTCGTGTCAAAGATAGATGAGAGCCAGGCCAAAGCCAGAGCTGAGAGGATGAGGCAGAAGAAGACCCTGGGCCTGTTCGGTAGGGAGGAGAAACTGAAAGAACTCCGGCTCGTCTATGAACCAGTCTATAAGGTCAAGTATGAACTGGTCTTGGACAGCGGGGGCTATAAGCCTCTAACGATGTATGTCGATTCTGATTACGAGTTTTATTACTGGGACAAGAGCCTGAAGAAGACCAAGGATATGAAAGAATTAGTGGACTTGGACGAGAAGAGGATGCGCGTTCTAACGGCGCTTGGCAAGAGTGACGACCCGAAGAAGATTGCAGATAAGACTAGATTGACGGCACAGGCGGTAATGAAGTATCTGAGGGAGTTCGCAGACAGCGGGCTGGTCGATTTCAAGGACGGGAAGTACAGATCGAGGAAGAGATTCGACGATCTGAGAGTAGAGCCTTCTAGTTTTGCTGCGCTAGACGATAAGCTCTCTTTCACCAAACCAGAGAAGTATAACTTGGAAGAATATGAAATGGACAAGAAGAAGCTGTTAAAGATTCCGTCGCTCTTCGGCCGGGTTAGGGTCAAGGATTTCGAGATAATCTTCAAGCCGGTCTGGAAGGTGACTTTCGAGTCTTCCGCCGGCCTTAGAATCGAGAAGATAGATGCGATATAAATATATTTAAGTACCGTTTTATACGTATTATGCGAATGCTGAAACTATTATTTGCGGTTCTATTGCTTGCAATCATAGGTCTGAGCAGCACTTCAGTGGGCGGAAAAAGTCCTAGCTATAACCCCGGCGACTTAGTGAATCTGACGATAACAAATGACAATAGCAATATGGCAGGCACTATCACATATGTCAACTTCACGAATAACAGTCTTAATGTGACGTGTAATTCCTCTTCCTACAGCAGCAGTCCGCCTTATACAGCATATATCAACTGTTCTCTACCAGTAAACCTGGCTAACGGCAGCTGGAATATAACCGTCTACAACGCATACAACTTCACGGACGATAGAAACTTTACAGAAAATTTCACTCTAAATTCGACAATCATGAGGGTTAATGTCACTGACGTCTATTTTATGCCTGGAAACACCCTTGTTTATTATATCAACACCACATTTGCAAACAGTAGCCAGTTCGACATCGACACAAGCGCATTCAATACATCGCTGAACGCTACGTATATTATCCATTGCTCTTCTGCTTTAGAGAGGATAAGTACGGGCTATTACAACGGCACCTGTACTGTAAACACCACTGCTGCGCCAGGCGACTATCTTTTTCGTGGTTTTTATCCAAACTCAAATGCAAGCGATATTTTCACTGTGAACGTCTCTTACAACGCTCCGAATGTCTCCGTGAATATTTCAGCGTTCCGAATAGAGAAGAATAATTACACGTATATCAATGTGACCATTAGAAGCAACTCGAACACCAATGACACCCTGAACGTAACTGTCACCGGATGCGACGACAAAAATTTAACCTGTAGCGTCTCGTCAAATCTTTCAAACAACCAAACAGGAATAGCGGCGTTCGGGCTGGCCAATGTCACAATGAACATAACCAGCCTAGCAAGCGCTAGCAACATGTCTTTCAATGTTACTGTGACTGTATATAGGTGGAACAATACAGCCATCTCCAATAGCACCAATGTTACTGTCACAATCAATCCTTTCCATAATTTCTCGTGGGATGCTCCAACGGGCACTGGAAGCATAGCGGCTGGAAGCACGATACAGTATACTTTTTCTATCAATAACACGGGGGAGACCGACACATCTTACAATTTCACATGCGTGTCTAACATCTCTTACCACACCTGCTATTTCAACACTACGAACGCTTCGGTTACTCTGGCTCCGAATGTCAAAATGGATGTCAATGTAAGCGTTGCTCTGTCTATAAACAGCCCCCTAAATTGGGATTCAAAAGTAAACGTCACAGTGACTGATTCATATGATCTATCGAAACTGCTCAGCACCGGTAACTACTTCACTACAACCACACTAGGCAATCTAGGCGATGTAACAGTCACGAATGTCTCCCAGTATATGCACGTAGCTGACGAGCTCTATATAGCTAACATCTCGATAAACAATACGGGCAATGTGGACACTGAGACGCTCTACAACATTACGGTCACTGCGCAGAACTCGAGCGGCTGGGTATTGAACGTGTCTAACACAACAACCTATTCCGCTTGCTGCAGCTATCTTGTGAACAGCACGAACAGCTTTAACTTTACCATGAACATAAACGCTCTCGAGAGCAAAAATCTGACAGTTAGAATAACCGTCCCTTCAGGAGCCACCTCTGCCAATTTTACCAAGCTTTTCATATACGCGGTTTCATCGACGAACGGTTCTAGGCAGAGTGAGAACGCCACTGTACTAATCAAGATTCCAACTTTCAATTTTTCAGTAAACATGATATATGACAGGACAAATGAGCAACTCAACTGGACCATCGCCAACATAACGAGAGAGCCCGGAATAAACATAAACTCCTCTTATTTCTCTTTCTTGAATTATACGATGACCCAGCAGTCCAACGGTAGCTTGCAGCGTCAAAATGCAACAGCGAACATTAGCCACCTTTATGTGAATGACACGATTAACTCGGGTTCAGCTATTATCGGCAAGAATGGTAGCTGGCCGAGCGGTGCCTATTACCTTAACATAAGCGGGGGCACTTTAGATAACTATAACTTCACGTTCAGGGGTACCTTTTATATCGCCAGATGGGTCGGACTAAATGGAAGCGTTTTATCATATACCATGGCGACGGGCATCACTTTCAACGTTACTGTGTCGAACGTATTTGAAGCAACCGGAATCTCTGTCAATGCTTCAAGCGCCTCGAGCCCCATAACTTATATATATTTCGGAAGTGGGGGAGGTAGTTGTATTTCTACCCCATACGTAAACACTTCATACATATTCAGCTGCATCACCTCGACACTAACAAACACCTCATACTATCTCAACATCACCAGCTCTGTCTCTTCCTGCTCGCGCGATTTTAGCTGTACCTTTACAACGGCTTTAAACAACAAAACAGCTATAAATATAACTGAGACCTACTCTCCAGGTACGACGGGCGACGGCCAGCAGAACGCTCCGCCAGCATCAAATGCAACCAATAGGACGACGACAACGACAACCGGTCTTAAGTTCACCATGCCTTCGAATGTAACTCTTCTGAACACCAGTCAAACGATATATATACCACTCAATAATACCAACACATCGAGGCAGAATATTACCGTGAATATCAGCGAAGCCAGCGACTATATCCATTTCAGCCTGACGTATGTCGCGCCGAAGAACATCTCTGGCAACTCCACGTCAACTGTCAATATAACTCTCACGCCGTTCAAGTGGGCGAAACCTGGCACTTATACCATAACAGTCACCATCAATTCGGCGAACAGCACGTTCACTGTAACCGTGCCCCAGCCAAACGACACGAAGAAAATCCATAGGTACGTGGAGGTCAGCAAGGATAGGACAAAGTCGATGGTCACCCTGGGCGTCAAGAACAGGAACAGTTATTCCGTGTTCATGAATGTCACCGAGAACATATCAAAACAGATAGCTGCCTCTGCCTCTAACCTGACGATAACCTCGGCGATAAACTACACGATAATAGAGCAGGATCCGGTGATACTCTGGACCATGAACATGTCTCCAAACCAAGAGAGGAGCATAATCTATCTGGTTGGTGGAGACTTGGGCAATTCCAACCTCTTTATTGAGCCGAACATATCTGAAGGCAGGATGAGCGCTGGCGGCGGTGGAGGCGGGGGCGGTGTTGGGGGCGACATGACCTGGCTCATCATCGGAATTATAGTCGTTGTGGTGATAGCTGCCGCTGTTGTCGTGTACCTCTTCTTCCTAAAGCCCAGGGGAATAAAGCTGCCGATAAAGTATGGGGCGTTCGTCAAACAGGAGAAGAAAGGCGAGGGGGTTCTGGGTGTTCTGAAAGGGATTACTGCCAAGATAATGTCAGTCTTCAAGAGAGGGGAGAAGAAAGAGCCTATCGCTGGTGAAAAGAAAAGTATTTTTAGCAGGTTATCGTTCAAGAAGAAGGCCGAGGTTAAGGAAGAACCCAAAAAAGAGGAGAAAAAGATTGCGCCGGGCAAGCCGAAGCCGACCAAAGAAGACCTATTAAAGAAGCTGAACGAGGTCTATAAGAAATGACTATGAGAGAACCTTGGCATAGACTGTTCTCTCCCGCGGTCCGTCTGATTCTAGGAAAAATATCGTCTGCCAAATCCCGAGCATGAGCTTTCCCTTTTCTACTGGTATGAACTTGCTGCAGCCCAAGAAAGAGGAAATCAGGTGCGCATGGGCGTTATCGTCTATGGTGTCGTGCTTATAGCCTTTCTTTTCGAACAGGTCTTTCACGAACTCTATGACATCCTCTTTAAGGCCGGGCTCATCCTCGCAAATGACTATCGCTCCGGTTGCATGGGGAGCGAACAGCATTATAGCTCCGCTGTCGATTCCTGAAGCTATCTTCTGGACGTGCTCTGTTATATCTATAAGCTCGTATTTCTTCTGCGAGCTGATTCCGAATTTCTCGATCAAGGGACCAACCTTTTCCTGTCTCTCGGGAACAGCACAGCCTCTCTTATGTTAGGCAGATTCAGTATCTTTTGGACGAACCTGTCTATTCCGAACCCCCACCCGCCATGGGGAGGCATGCCGTACTTGAACGTTTTCAGATAGAATTCGAAGTTAGCTGGATTGAGCTTGAGTTTCTTCATGCGTCTAGTCAAATGGTCGTATCTATGCTCTCTCTGCCCGCCAGATGCTAGCTCTATCCCTCGGTACATCATATCAAATGAACAGGAGTATTCGCCTTTTTCCATGATATAGAACGGCTTTATCTTCTCAGGATACTCGACGATGTAATAGAACTCATGGCCCTTTTTTCCCATGATGGAGCCGAGCTGTTTCTCCATCTCCGTGTCTATGTCGTCTCCTTCCTTGACATTCTTTCCGCCCTTCTTCAGCAGCTTGATTGCTTCGGAGTATGTGACTCTCGGGATGGGCAGCTCTGGTACCTTGACTTCGACCTTGAGATAATCTAACTCGGCTTTCGCGTGCTTCTTGACGTGCTCTAAAGAATAGGCAACGGTTTCTTCCAGTGCCACCAAGACGTCCTCCTGCGACTCGATAAAGGCCATTTCTGCGTCGAATGATAAGAACTCGGACATATGCCTGACTGTGTCTGACTTCTCAGCACGAAAGGCGGGAGATATCTCATATACCTTGTCTAGTCCTGTGGCCATCAACGCCTGCTTGAACAGCTGCGGGCTCTGAGCGAGATAGGCTTTTGTCCCGAAATAGTCTAACGCGAATAGCGAAGCTCCGCCCTCCGCCCCCGCCGACACTATCTTAGGGGTATGGACCTCGACAAAACCCTCGTTGTCTAGATACTCCCTAATCCCGTTCAGCACTTCCGTTTTGACTATAAAGATAGACCTGACATCATGCCTTCTCAAGTCAGCGAACCTCTCGTTGAGTCTAGCGTCCAGGTCGGATTCAATCTTACCGGAGATATCCAGCGGCAATGGTGATTCAGCGGTGTTCAGAACCTCTATCCTGTCCGGTATTATCTCCACCCGCTTAGAGTCTCCCCTCATCTCTTGGACAGTGCCTGTGACTGAGACAACATACTCTTTTGATATCTCTTCAACCATTTTTGAGAGCTTCGAGTCCTTCTTGATAGTCACCTGGGTGTTCCCTTCCCTGTCCCTGATAACTAAGAACTTGATTCCGCCGAAAGACCTGATTTCAGCGACCCACCCTTCGATAGTCGCTTTCTCTCCTATCGCATCTCTCGTAAGCTCTTTCGAATAGTGCGTCCTCATATACTCACTTTTAGACAAAACAAGTATTTATGCCTTTCAAGAGCCTATTTTGCGAGAGTTATGTCTATCGCGGAGACTTTTGACTTTGTCCCGTCATCGTTGGCCAGCTCTTCCGTCTGTATCGCTATGTTCTGTACTTTTACCTCGGCCATGAACTTATTCCTGAGTATCTCTGCGACGTCTACTGCTCTCGATATCGATTTTCCCCTCGCCTTTATAGAGACGGTGGCTGATCCCTGATTGAACTGTGTTATAACTGCGAGGACATAGCTCATTATGCCTTTCTTGCCGACATAGACCACATTGTCTTCTGCTGCCATTATAGTCCCTCCGTCGCTGTGCGCTAGTAACTTACAGTAATATTATAGACGGCCCGTTTTATATCCTTTTTCCCTTTCTTATCTTCAGCCTGTCCTTGACGTTCTTCTCAAACGCCTGGCCCTCTTGCTTCTTAATCTGTCTCAGCTTATGCGAGAAAAAGTTATACGCCTTTAGCGCCGCGGCCAACGCATCCCTCTCGTGGTTGTTCAGATTGCGATAGCCTCTGGTGAGCTGCTCTTTCTCCTGCTTGCTCAGGGGCTCTTCTGGGTAGTAGACCTTGCATTGGAAAGCGGCTGATACCTTCTTAATCGTGCGAGGCAACGGATATCTGTCTGACGCGAGAGTAAGAAGGTCGCCTCTCTGTTCTATCTCCCAGACTATGTCGTTCACTGATATGTTTTTCCCGCTTTCAATGTCTATAACTTTCCCTTCGACATCGAGAAAAGCTAGTCCTACTGTAGCGCCCGGGTCTATCCCGCAGATGATTGGCCTTATCGAATCACCAATTAATTTATACCCAAAGCCACTTATAATTCGTTATGGATTTTGCGATACTGTCTGAGGCATTTGAGAATCTTGAGAAGACGGACAGCAGACTGGCTATGACTGACATACTGGCCGATTTGTTCAAGAAAGTTTCTGCCTCTGAGATCAAGCAAGTGATCTATCTGCTCCAGGGAAGAGTGGTGCCTCCGTTCATACCGATAGAGATTGGGATGGGGGAGAAGTTTGTTGAGCAGGCAATCAGTCTGGCGTCCGGCTATAAGATGAGTGAGGTCGAAAAGAAATTCAGAGAGGCGGGAGATCTTGGACTGGTCGCCGAAGCTCTTCTGACCAAAAAGACGCAAAGAAGCCTATTCTCCAAGAAGCTGGAAGTTGCCGAGGTATACAGCGTTTTTTACAAGATAGCAACCGTATCTGGAGCCGGCTCGCAGGACATGAAGATAAAGCTGCTCACACAATTATTGAACAACTCTGGTCCGAAGGAGGCCAAATTCCTAGCCCGGATACCGCTCGGGATGCTGAGACTGGGGATAGGGGACCCGACGATATTAGATGCGTTCTCCGTTAAGATGGGCGGCGACAAGAAACTCAGGGAGCCGCTAGAGAGGGCGTACAACCTATGTTCCGATTTAGGCTTAGTGGCTGAGGTTCTCTGGAAGGATGGTATGAAAGGCATAGAGAAGTTCAAGATAAAGGCCGGAAACCCGATTAGGCCCGCGCTTGCCGAGAGGCTGCCTTCCGCTGAGGAGATTATAGAGAAGCTTGGAAAGTGCGCTGCCGAAGCTAAATACGATGGGTTCCGAATTCAGGTGCATCGGTCGGGAAAGAACGTCCAGTTGTTCTCTAGACGCCAGGAGAACACCACTCACATGTTCCCAGAGATAGTCAAAGCCGTCTCTCAGTTGCCCCAGAAAGAGCTGATAATGGAAGGAGAGGCTTTGTCCTATAACGAGGAGACTGCAGAGTACTATCCTTTCCAGATGACAATCCAGAGGAAGAGGAAGCACGATGTTGGCGAAATGGCTAAAGAGTATCCGCTGAAGCTGTTCATTTTCGACGTTCTGTACGCTGATGGAAAAGACTATACTGAGGAGCCGTTCGAGAAAAGAAGGAAACTCGTGGAGAAGATAGTCAAGCCGGGGAAAGTGCTCATGCATTCCGAGATGATAGTAACGGATAAGGCAGACAGGTTAGACGAATTTTTCCATGACTGCGTTTCAAGAGGGTTGGAGGGGATTATAGCCAAGGACCTTCATGCTCCTTACGTAGCCGGCGCTCGAAAGTTCGCCTGGATAAAACTGAAGAGGAGCTACAAGGGAGAGCTGTCTGACACGATTGACGTGACTATCGTCGGTTACTATCGCGGTACTGGAATAAGAGCTAAATTCGGTTTCGGTGGTTTCTTGGGCGTGGTCTATGACGAGAAAGAGGACATGTTCAAAACTATCACCAAATGCGGTTCCGGCTTCAGCGAGGAGCAGATGGTCAGACTAAGAGAGATGTTGGAAAAGATTAGGGTCAAGAGCAAGCCGGCAAGAGTTGACTCGCTTTTAGAGCCTCACGTATGGGTGGAGCCAAAATATGTCGTTTCTATCATGGCTGATGAGATAACTGAAAGCCCGATGCACACTGCTGGAAAGAAAAAAGATACTGGTTATGCTTTAAGGTTCCCAAGGATGGTTTCGTGGATACGTGAGGACAAGAAACCCGAAGACGCCACTACAGTTGAAGAGATAATCAAAATGTACAAACAGCAAAAAAGAGTGGTTTTAGAGGACCAGGTTTAATGCTTTCCCGATAAGTACTTCATTGTTGTTATTACTGCGGCTCTCGTGCAGCCCGGGTCGTAGTCGAAATATACCACATCGCCACCAGTGAATCCTGTCGACTTTTTCTCAACGATGGCCGGGACAAAGATGCTGCCGTCCGGCGTTGTGAGTGTAGCTATCATGTCGCCTAAAGGATTGACATCCAGAGCGTTTATCTGATTGCATGATGGGTAGTTGGTGATTTCTGAGAAGTTTAGCAGGTAGGCATCGGCGTAGTCCTTCAGTATCGAGTTAGTTTGGACGAAGTAGTTCAACTGCGGGTCTGTGATCAATTTCCTTGGCAGGTTGTCTCCAGCCACTGGGCCAGAGATTGCCAGGCTAACTGGAGTGTATCCTCCGAATTCCGCTTCGCTAAATCCTTTGACCAATGGATCTTTCGGGTCTCTTGTTCCAGCGTCTCCTATCCAAATCACCTTTCCTCCGCCTCCAATGTACTTGCCTAACGCGTCTCTTGCAGCATAGGTGAGGTTTTGCACTCCCGCGACAACCACGATGTCAAAGTTGTTTAGCAGGTTCTGTTGTGGGTACTCGAGAGCCCCTAACACTATCGGCTTGGTGTAGATTTTATACTTCCCCCCCTCCGCGTCAATAACTGATTTGAATACGTCTGCATGTATCTGAGTGTTCGCGTTAGCTGAAAAATCGCCTAGAAGACCGACATTAACCTGCGCTTTGCCGCAGAATACGTCGGACAGACCGGGCACTGAGCAGAAATAATTCGTTGTCTTTCCGACCAGGACTATCGCTATCAAGAGTAGTATCAATATAGGTATAAGTCCCTCAAAATGTTTTTTCCAGTTTTCCTCCGGCGGTAAATAATATGGCATCTGTTCCATTAGATCACCTTAAGTATTGTATGACATTGTGCAGCAGGGGCGGGTACAGCGCCGGGTGGAAAGCGAAATAGACGACTTTTCCACCGCTTTTCTCCACCAGTGCTGTTCCTGTGTAAGTATCGGCTCCAGTGGTTATCTCTATGTCAAGTATAGAGACACCACCAGACGGGTTGATTAGAGTATAGGTTATCTGACCGCTAGAGAAGTTAAGTGGTTCTATAAACTCCTTCAGTATCGGGTGGTTTATGTCTCTAACAAACATCGTTACTCTATCGAAAGACACGGCGGTCTCTTCGCATTTTGACGCTTTACAGGACGCGGGCACAAACTCCATAATGTTCCAGCCGCTTGCCTGCGGGCTGCCGACAATCTTGTTTCCGGCCAGTCCTATCACTATCGCCGGTTTGCCGGAGTCTACGAATGATTTCAGATATTCTAGCGTGTATCTCTCGAGCTCTATCGTGTCGCCATCCTGCCCTTCAGTCAGTATTATCATGTTGTATTTCGCGAAAGTGGCTGCGTCCCTCACCCCGTAGAGGTCGGACTTGCTGAATATTTTGATATTGACGGGTAAGTCCTTTCTTATGTCCGTCTCAATCACCTTAATCAGGCTCTGGTCATTCCCTATTATCGCTATGTCTATATTCGGACCCTTGAACAGGTCCCCTATAAATGGGACACCGACCAGCCAGTTCATCTTGGCCGCCACTATGACAAAAACGAGTATCAAAAGTAGTATAGGGATTGTCATCTCAAAGCGCTTTTTCCACTCGCCCTCTTCTCCATATGGTATGTAAGGCATTTCTTCGCTCATGTTATTCCCTTATATCTTTTCACTCTTCCGCTATTTAAAAAGGTTACTTCAGCACATAAGGAATTTGAAAAGGTTGTTGAACAGTCTCAGGCCAGGCCCTTGGTAGCCTCCCTGCTCCATCTTTATCAGATCGTCCGGTGCGAAAGCGTAATAGACAATGAGCCCGCCGCGATTTATCTGGACATATGGCGAGGACACAACTATCATCGGGTAAGTGATTTCTCCTATCTGCATCGCCATTATGGTTGATGTTCTGGGCAAGCTTGAAAAACGGGAAGTGTCGACTATGCTGACGTTAGAGATGCCGTAGTACTGGGTAAAGTCTACGGAAGTGCCGGTCTCATAGCCGCTCGTGAGGGTATGAGCGCCTCCAGAGGGCGTCATGAACAGATTGCTGGCGCCGTACTGCTTAACGAAGTCTAATCCCAACACCAATTTTGAGAAATCAATGGAATTAACTGGGTCCCCCGTTGCGGTCTTACTTGGCCCTCTCTCCCAGTAGTTATAACCTCCGCAAAACTCATTCACATTAGAGGCAGTTATATCTTTGCCGTCATTAGACAACTCGGTTATGCATGATAGAATCTTCTCAGCATTTGAAAGCGTGTACGGGTCTTTTTCGCTCGTACAAAGGTGGTATGCTCCCATAGAAGTTGACTCGTAAATTGTCTTGTTCTGCTCGACGAACTCCATCACAATGTCTCCAAACGTCTTTCCACAGAGGCCGTCATTAGAATTATCGAGGGTGTTCGGCTCTTCTGTTCTCTCGACACACTGTTCCTGTGTTTGATTTGGCCCTGTTTGAGTGTCGTAGCCTAGCTTGTAGGTAAACGCGACTTTCTCACATATGTAATCGTTTGGCCCTAGCTTGGTTCCTGCATCTCCTATCCATACTAGCTTTCCGCCAGCTTGAACATACTTTTGGAACGCCCACAAAGTTTGGGTGGATATAGTTTTGGCATGTTCGACTATCACTATCTGATAATTGCTAAGAGCGCTTGAATCCAGAACCACATTCATCGGTATAACCGCTGGAGCCATATGGACTTCCTGCGCGACTATTGCTCTGAATTTGTCCGCATTCCCGGTTCCATCAGTGCCCGAGACTATCGCCACTCTGGGTGTTCCCTTTATGCTATAGTAAATACCAGAGAAACCAGGTATGTCGCACGCCCTGATATAGCCGAAGTTGACGAGAACGAAAAGTAGGACTAGAACAAGGACCACCAGCCCTATCAGCGGTGGCAGATTTTTCAAAAGCGGCTCGTAATTCATTTTATCAGCTAATACTACTCGTTATATATTTAAATACTATTGCGCCTTAATATAGGCATATGAAAGGAATATCGTCAGAGCCTATAAGCGGGCCGATGTCTTCCGCGGGTATCATGAGATTCTTCGACGTGAGCGGCGGGGGGCCCAAGATAGCACCAATGGTCGTTATGGGGGTTTGCATCGGCTTCGTAGCATTTGAAGTAATCGCGAATATTATCTTCTAGACTTCTTCTTGAACAGGACATAGGCGAGATAGACCAGTACTACCAATACAGCACCGATTATCACTATATCAAAAGCGCGGAATATCCCTTCAATCTGGTGCCAGTTTTCCCCTAGGACAAAACCAGCATAAGTGAGCATAATATTCCAAGGTATAGAGCCAAGCAGAGTATAGAAAGAGAATTTCTTCACGTCCATCTTTGCTGCTCCTGCGGGTAGAGAGACGAACGTTCTGACTACGGGCAACATCCTGCTGAAGAAGATGACCTTGCTCCCGAACTTCCTGAACCACTCTTCTGCTATCTTGATCTCTCTTTCCGAGACCAGGATGTACTTCCCATACCGCATCAGTGCCGGCCTTCCTCCCTTTAGGCCGATGTAGTAGAGAATGACAGAACCGACCAGATTGCCTAAGGTCCCGGCCAGTACCACGCCCCAAAAGTCAAGATGCCCCTGGAATGCCACAAAACCAGCGAAAGGCATGACTATCTCGCTAGGAATAGGCAAGGCAGCGCTCTCCATGACCATCGCCGCAAATATCCCGAGATAGCCGAGCTCCGTTATGAGGTAGATTACGATAGAGCTGATGAAAACGATGATATCCGTTAGAACGGTCATAACTGGATTACAACATAAGGATTTATATTCGTATATTACGTTCTATTTACAGTGATAGAATGATTGAGATAAGGCAGGAGATTGAGAGGAGACTAACTCCGGTTGTTCTTGAGCACATAAGACTCGCGCCTAAGCCAACTAAAGTGGCGGAAGCGCTTGCCGTTGCTAAGGAGCTCAGTGGAGTGAGCGTAAGTCTGAATGAAGTGGCTGAGATAGTAAATATCGCAGAACCAGGGAGAGACGTGAAAGCCAAGCCATCAGACTATTCGACCAGAGAAATGGACAGGCACCCGGATCTAGTCCTAACGATAACTCCAAGAGGCTCTTTCGTCAGGTATGTGGGCGGAAGAAGCATCTATTCTAAATGAGGGCCATGTTCGGATGGACAACTTTCGGGAAGGTCAAGTTCAAAGACACTATTTTTGATACTGATATCGTTGTGGATATTGATATGAACGCGCGAGAGAGGACTGTCGAGGATCATCACTCGATAGGCGTTGAGGAGATCCGGAGCCTGTTGACGCCCGACGTTGAGGCTATTGTGATAGGCACGGGCCAGCAGGGGATAGCCAGACTGAGCAAAGAGGCTTACGACCTCATTGCCAGAAAACAGCTGGAGCTCCATATAGATGAGAGCCCGAAAGCCATCAAAGACTATAACGAGATATGCACGACACGAAAGACTATTGCTATAATCCACGTGACCTGCTAATTTTATAAACGACTGTGCTCTACTAATACACATGCACCTCGAGAAGATACAGGCATGGCTGAAGATGGAGGAGATGTCGGAAGAAGGGATACTGGCTGCGCTTTACGAGCTCACAGAGACAGAGGCTAAAGCCTATTTCGTGCTGTTAAAGGGACCCATGAGTGTGCGGGAGTTGTGCAACAGACTCAGGAAAGACAGGACAACTGCCCAGCGCGTCCTCCAAAGGCTCGTCCATAAGGGGCTGGCCCACCGGGTCGTGGAGAAGAGGAACGGCGGGGGGATAAACTACATATATAAGCCCATTTCCCTGACCGAGCTCAAGGCGAATATGGATCGTATGGTGGACTCCTGGGGTGCGCTCGTGAAGGAGAGGATAAAGGACATTTAGAGTGCGTGGGTGATGCACACATGGTAGTAAAAGTTGACATATTCACTTCGGTCTTCTGCAGGCACTCTCCAGCGGCAGTCAACGCCATGAAGAGGATAGCCCCTGACTTTAAAGGACAGATAGAGTGGAACGAGGTGTCTATCGAGACGAGCGAGGGCAAGGAGAAGGCGAAGATAATCGGCATAGACCATGTCCCGACGGTAGTCATAGACGGGATGATTGTCTTTATAGGGCCGCCCTCGAAGGATGAGCTGGCCTCAGAAATCACAAAAAGGTTATAAAACAGGCTGATAGAATTATAGCGCGGGTCCGTAGTCCAGTGGTTAAGACGTCTGCTTGACGTGCAGGAGACCGCCGGTTCGAATCCGGCCGGACCCACTCTATTTTTAACGAAAAAAGGCCTAATATAAGTATGAAACTTGCCGTAATCTCTGACAGCCATTTAGGATTTGGCTATGGCACGGAAAAAGAAAATGATTCCTTCAGGCAGTTCGAGGAGGCGGTAGACAAGGCTATCGCTGAGAAAGTAGACCTGATTCTGCTGCCCGGAGACATATTCGATTCGAGAGTGCCACGCCAAGAAGTCTGGGCCAAAGCTCTCGGGATATTCCAAAAACCATTGCTTGCTGGGAAGAGCGGCGTTACTGTCGTTCAGAAGATAAACAAGCAAGAAATCTCTCCGATCACTTTTTCTGGCATTCCCGTAGTGGCGATACACGGCACTCATGAGAGGAGAGGAGCCCATTCCGTCAATCCAGTTGAGATGCTAGAGAAGGCCGGCTTCTTAATCCATCTGCATTTTAGCGGGGTTGTTTTCGAGAAGGACGGTGAGCGAGTCTGTATCCAGGGCATAAGCGCGGTCCCTGAGAGTTATGCCAAGCAGGAGTTTGCAAAGTTCAAGCTTAGCCCTGTTGCCGGGGCCAAGAACATACTCATGCTACACCAGTCTATCGCTGGACAGGTCTATTCGGAAGATGAACAACCGATACTGCAGCTGGAGGACCTTCCCGATGGATTTGACCTCTACATCGACGGCCACATCCATGCCAAAACCATGCTTGGAGGACATAAGAAAGTCCTACTTCCGGGCAGCACCATCATAACCCAGCAGAAGAAAAAGGAAGCCAGCAACAAGAAAGGTTTCCATATAATCGATACGAACGGGTGGGGGATGAACTTTTACGAGCTCCAGACCCAGAGACCGTTCTACTATGTCGAGCTGAACTTCCAGAAAGCAGGCGTCTCGGATGTTGTCAAGAGAGCGCGAGAGAAAATCAGCGAGATTGTCAGCAAAGGCGAGAAGAACAAACCGCTCATTTTCATAAAACTCTTAGGCGATTTGGAACAGGGGAAAGAGGCATCCAACGTGAGGGAGGATCAAATCAGCAAGGGCTTCAACGCGTTCGTAACTGTCTCTAATGAGCTCCAGGCAGAGGACTTCAGGAAGAAAATCGAAAGGCTCAGGGAGAGGCAGCAGAAGAGGATGTCTGTCGATGATATGGGCATGGAACTGCTAAGGAAGGCTCTGGTGGGGACAAAGATAGAGAATCTGCCTATTGACGAGCTGATAGATGAATTGGCTTCAGGAAACACTGATTCTGTGATTAAGAAAGTGGTCAAGGATTTCGAAAAGTCATGATTTCTTTATCCTGCTGTAATCGACGAGACATTTGAGGGCCTTTGCTGCCACGTCCGGCGAATCGAAGACAGGGACACTGCCTTCTTTCAGTTCTTTCATGAGCTTCTGCGCATACTCTCCGCCGCCTGAGCAGACCACCATCGGCTTCAGGTTCTTGCTGGCAAACCCCCTCACAACCCGCACCACTTCAGGCTGCAGCGAGACTGTCTGGAAAAGCAGTATGCACAGGACAGCGTCGACATTCGGGTCGTTCCCTATAGCCTCTAACGCGAGTTCGTATCTCTTCATGTCCGCATCCCCTATGAGGTCGAGCGGATTCCCTATAATCGCATATGGCGGCACGACTTCTTTTATCTTCTTCTTGCTCTTCTCTGACATCTGGGCGAGGGACAGGCCTTCCTTTACTACCGCATCAGTTGCCAGAACTCCGAAGCCTCCGCCATTTGTCACTATCTGGATTCTATCGCCCTCCGGGGTTGGCTGAGTCGCTAGCGCGTCTGCGAAAGTGAACATGTCCATCAGGTTTTCTATCCTCAGCATGCCGCTCTGCTTGAATGCCGTCTCATAGATGGCGTCATCTCCGGCCAGACTGCCGGTGTGGCTATGGACAGCATGGGTGCCCTCTTTAGTTCTGCCGCCTTTCAGGACAAGGATGGGTTTTTTCTTCACTATCTTTCTGGCCGCTTCCATCATCCTTCTCCCATCTTTCGTCCCCTCGAGATAGAAACAGATGACCTTCGTAGAGTCGTCTTCGTTCAGGTACTCTAGTAGGTCTATCTCATTAACATCAATCGCATTACCATAAGAGATAAATTTTGAAATGCCAAGTCCTTCAGTGGCGAGATAGTCTAGCACTACAGAGCCTACGGCCCCTGACTGCGAGATGAAACCGATTCCGCCGGCTTTTGGCCTTCCGAGCTTGGTCGCTGGCAAAAACAGAGTATCGACTTTGGAGAATGTATCGTAGACGCCTAGGCAGTTGGGCCCTATTATCCTGATTTCACCTTTCTTGGCTATATGGAGTATTTTCTCCTCCAAATCCCTGCTCCCGATCTCGCTAAAGCCAGCGGAGATTATTATCACTCCCTTGACCTTTTTCTTGACGCAGTCTTCCATGACCTTGGGAATCTGCTTCGCCGGGATTGCCAGAACAGCCAAATCAACCGGCTTCGGAATCTCGGTTACGTCTGGGTAGCATATCTTTTTGAGGATGACGGCGGCGTTGGGATTGACAGGATAGACCGGCCCTTTGAAGTTGTCCACGAAGTTCTTGAAGATGCAGTAGCCTATCTTGTTCGGTTCGCGGCTTGCTCCCACTATAGCTACGCCTTCTGGTTCGAAAAACGCCTTCAAATCTTTGCCTTGCATGCCTCTGCCTCTAGAAGTTCTTTCCAGTCTGTTGTCACTAGGCCTTGTATGACGTTGATGTCGTAATCGGACAAATGCCTGAACCTGTCTTGGAGCTGCAGGAACTCTTTTACCGATCTCATCTGTGTAGGTTTATAGTTGATGGTTATTTTATTGTTTTCTATCTCGTAAAGCGGCCAGAAGCAGCTCTCTGTAGCCAGCTTCGCCACTTTAATGCCTTTCTCCTGGTCATACCCCCACCCAGGTACGCAGGGAGAGAAATACTCGATATAGGCCGGAATGTTCATCGCCTGCGCCTTCCTCAGTTTGTTCATATAGTCTAGCGGATAGGCTGGACTGGCGCTAGCGGCGTATATGCCATGGGCGCCCATTATCTTTATCATGTTCTTTTGCGGGATAAGGTTACCTTTCGACTGCTTGCCTGGGGGAGTTGTCTTTGTATTGGCCAGGAAAGGCGTGGCTGTGTCCCACTGATTTCCTGTGTTCGCGTAAGCCTGGTTGTTGTAGCAAATATATATAATCGGGTCTCCTCTCGCCGCCATGCCTGAGAGAGAGCCTATTCCTATGTCGTAACTAGCGCCATCGCCGGCATAGCATATGACCGTCGCCTCTCTCTTCAATAGCCTCATCGCTCTGGCTATTCCAGTCGCTGTCGCGGCAGCGTTCTCTATCGCCGAATGCAGCCATGAGACCTTTAATGGCGTGTAAGGATAATTACAGAGCAGAGAGATGCAGCCAGAGCTATTGACGACTATCGTGTTCTTGCCCAATGCCTTTAGCGCCATCTTTAGGCCTAACTCGGCTGGACATCCGGAGCATGTTGGAGAGCCGCCGATAAGGAAATCTTCTTCAGGTATGTCCCTCAACGACTTAATCTCTTTATACAAATCTTACCCTCCCCCTTTTGTCTATCATGTCCTTCTTGAGCATATCTATGATCTGCGCAAACTGCTTCATCTCCTCAGGCTTCCCGCCAAGGCCCATGATGAATGAGGACATTATAGGCTGCTCCTCTATGTCGTAGAGGCAGTCGCGGATCTCCGAATGCGCTATCCCGCCCAGTCCTGGCGCCAGGTTCTTATCAACGACAGCGACTCCCTTCATGTCCTTGAGCGCGTTCCTTATCTCCTCTTTGGGCAGGGGCCTCATCACCCGCAGCCGCAATAGCCCTATTTTCATCCCTTTCCTCCTCATCTCCTGGACTTCCGCTTTGGCCGTGGTGCTGACCGAGCCTTGCGTGACTATCGCCATCTCCGCATCCTCCATCTCGTACTTCTCTATCATACCATAATGTCTTCCGGTCGTCTTTCTCCAATCGCTGCAGATCTTCTCCATGACGCGCTTGGCGTTGAGCTGGGCTTTATGCACCTGTTGCCTGAAATGGGTGTAATTGACTCCGTCGAGGACAGCAATCCCCTGCACCATGGGCTGTTTTGGATCGAAGAACGCATGTGTTGGTCTGTACGATGGTAAGAACCTGTCGACCGTTCCCTGCTCCGGCACTATAGTCGGCTCCATGGTATAAGACAAAACATAACCATCAAGGTTGACTACGGAAGGAAGCAGCACTTCTTTGTTCTCCGATATCTTAAAGGCCATTATAGTAGAATCTAGAGCCTCCTGGTTGTTCTGTGTGTTGACCATAATCCAGCCAGTGTCTCTCATGCCAAGATAGTCGTTATGGTCGCAGAGCAGGGTTATCGGGGCGGACAGGCCTCGGGAGCAGTTGACCATGACGATAGGCAATCTCAGGCCAGCGGCTATATAGAGCATTTCGTGCATCAACTCTATGCCCTGGGAAGAACTTGCGGTAAATACTCTCACTCCCGTAGCTGATGCGCCGATAGCCGCTGACATGACCGAGTGTTCCGAGTCCATCGGGCAGAAATCCGCTTCTAGATTTCCGTCGGCGTGCCACTGGGCTAGCGTCTCTATTATCTCGGTCTGTGGGGATATCGGATAGTTGGGTATATACCGCGCTCTGGAAAGTCTCGCGGCCCATGCCACCGCCTCATTGCCCGTCAGGAAATCTTTCAACGCCCCTCCTCCTTGACCATCGTTATAGCCTTTACCGGACATTCTTCTGCGCAGATCCCACAACCCTTGCAGAAATAATAGTTGCAAGCCGGCCCTTTCTTTGTCCAGGCATAGGCAGTCACCGGGCAGTAGAGATAGCAGAGCTTGCACTTGATGCATTTGCTATAGTCTATTATAGGCCTCTCGGTCCGCCAAAGGCCCGTGTGGACTTTGGTCGCGTTGCCCGTCTCTCTGATTACCGGAACCCCTTTCGCTCCTTCGTACTTTATCTTATGCTCTTCAATCATTTTTTCTCCTCTAACGGGCAAACCAGATTGTAACTTCTCTGGACTGCCTTCAGGTTCTGCTCGACAAGGTGCTTCTTCCTCTTGCCGATCTGGTGGAATATGGCGTCTTTAACGCTATTCAGCTTGACAACTCCCGTTAGTCTAACGAACGGACCGAGCATGACTGTGTTGAAAATAGGCTTTCCGAAAATCTCAAGCGCTATATCGGTAGCACAAACCGGCACTACCTCGACTCCTTTTGGCGCTTTAAACGGTACCTTCCTCGTGGTGTTTATCAAGACTATAGAGCCTGGCTTGAGGCCATTGAAAACCCCTATTTCTTCCGCGCCCACTAGCGTGTCATCTAAAACTATCACGCAATCTGGATCATGAATATAGCCTCGCTCCAATATCTCTCGGTCATCTATCCTCACGAACGCGGCGACAGGGGCCCCTCTCCTCTCAGCTCCATATATCGAGAAGGCCTGGGCGTTCTTTCCTTCTAGATAGGCGGCCATACCTATAATCTTCGCTGCCAGCCTTGCTCCCTGCCCGCCTCTACCATGTATCCTGATCTTGTACATTACTTCGGCTCCTCCACATTAGTTGCCATTTTCTTTACTTTCACCCAGTATAAGTAGAAAAGAAGCAGCGGCAGGAGTGTTCCAAGCACGAGTAGGCTGAGTATGAACTGCCAGCTGTCTGTTGAAAGGCCGAGATATGGGATTCCGAATACAGTGGCTAAAGTGTTTGGTACAGTCAAAACCAGGGTCAGGCCAGTCAAAAGAAGCATAATCCACGTAAGTAGCCTAATGCTGGAGTTTATCTTGTTTGATATTGTTGCGAGCCAATTCGATATGTTGGTCTGGTAGATGGTAATAGTATCGGTCAGCGTCTCTTTCATATTGGAAATCATGTCGAGTTGGTGAATGAATCCCTCATGTAAGTCATCTATCCTCCTCATCTCAATCTGTGTCGGCTTGAGAGAACTCAGGCCAATCTTGAGGAAGTAAGTTATTCTAGACGAGCCCCAGAAAGCGCGGGATATGTGGTTCAATGTTCTTCTGAGTTCGACTACCCTCTCTATATGCGTCCTTACTTTTTTGAGAGCTATCTCTTTCTGAAGCTTCATTATATCGTTCTCTATCTGTTCCAGGACATCGTAATTCTCCTCCACATCGGCGTCCAAAATCTCAGTGAGCATTTCAACGGTGGAAAATTTCTCTTTTTTGATTTTGCCGCTGATTTCTGAGAAGGTCGTCTCGTAGGACTCTACCGGTTCTTCTAGTATAGTAATGAGGAAGTTCTTTGCTACGAAAAAAAGTACATTGGTTCTCTCGATTTCTCCGTTCAATAATTGGTAGTCGACGAAAGTGCAGGCGAACGGCTCAAAGGAGTATCTCACCGACCTCCTTTCTCTCTTGTAGTTCCTGAGTATGTTTAAAGGGAGTGAGAAATCTTTGGAAATCTTAACGAGCTCATCCTCTGTCGGGCTGACCGCGAAAACCCAAATTGTTCCTTGTGTCAGTAGAGGATACTTTGTGCCTTGGCCGCTCTTCGATTTTTCCGCTTCTTGATAGAGCCACTTTATCATTTCAGCATCCTCACATCAACCGGTAAGCAGTCCTTCTCATTGACGAAAACCGGATTCAGATCCAGCTCTTGGATGTCATTTTCTGATAACATCCTTGAAACCGAAGCAATCATCTCCGCCAGCTTTTCCAAATTTACTGGTTTCTGGCCGCGAGCTCCTGCTAAGATAGAGTAGCCCTTGACCTCCTTAATCATCTCCATGGCCTCTTTCTTGTCTATGGGCGCTATTCGAAGAGAGACGTCTTTCATGATTTCGACAAATATCCCGCCAAGACCAAACAGAACGACAGCGCCGAACTGCGGGTCCCTCTTTCCTCCAATAATGACCTCTCGCCCATATGCCTGGCGTTGGACCAGCATGCCTTTGAAAGCAGCTTTTCCCGCGCGCTTCCTGATTTCGTCAAACGCCCTCTCGACCGCCTTGTCGTCCGATAGGCCCAGCACCACCGCCTTCTTCTCTGTCTTGTGGATTATGTCCGGCGAGATAATCTTCATAACGACCGGGTATCCTATTTTCTTAGCGATTTTCACTGCCTCCGCCGGCTTTTTCGCTATGCCAGAATCAGGTGTCTTTATCCGGTACTTTTTTAAGAGTTTCTCCGCGTCTGAAAAATCGAGTTGCTTCAAGGGAACACCGCTGTGAGCATTACTCAAGCAAAATATTTAATACTTATAGCCCTTAATGGAGAGCATGGAACTGACTTTTTTGGGCGCCTGCAAAGAGGTCGGACGTGCAGCGATATTGGTTGAAGAGCAGAAAGAGCATGTTCTGCTGGATTATGGCGTGAGGATGAACGATGAGACGCTGCTGCCATTGCCAGTAAAGGGGATGCTTGACGGGATTATAGTGTCTCACGCGCATCTGGACCACTCGGGCGCTATCCCTCTCCTTTACAAAAAGACTGAGACGCCTTGCTATATGACCCCTCCTTCTCTGCCACTGATAGACCTGCTGGTCCAGGACTCGATTAAAGTAGCCAGATTGAAGGGTTTCGAGCAGATATTCTCCCACGGTCATCTCAAAAGGCTGATTCGAAACATCATTCCCTTGGGCTATGGAAGGCAGCGCAGGGTATGCTCTGGCATCGAGTTCTGTTTTCAGGACGCGGGCCACATACTGGGCTCGGCGACAGTCAATCTAAAAACACACAAACACTCGTTATTGTTCACAGGCGACATAAAATACAGTGACACGAGGCTGCATTCAGCGGCCTATGACGGGTACAGGGATATAGACGTGATGATAACCGAGGCCACCTATGGCGACAGGGAGCATCCGAACAGGAAAGAGCTCGAGAAAAAGTTCGTCGAGAGCTGCAGGAAGGTATGCGACTCGAACGGAAACGTGCTAGTCCCATCGTTCGCTGTGGGCAGGGCGCAGGAGATTTTGTCTATCCTGGAGGGGCACGGCTTCGACTATCCCGTATACATGGATGGGATGAGCAAAAAGGCCAGCGAGATAATGCTCCAGTTTCCCAACTATATCAGAGATGCGAAAGAGACCCATTCCGCGCTCAAGAAAGCCATTTGGGTCGAGGGCTGGAAGATGCGGAAAGAAGCGCTTGAGGAGCCTTCCGTAGTAATTAGCACGGCCGGTTTCCTTCAAGGCGGTCCTGCTGTCAGCTATCTTTTCCGGATGAAGGGACTGCCGAACCAAGCCGTGTACTTTGTGGGATACCAACCAGAGGGGGAGCCGGGGCAAAGACTGATAGAGAGCAAGAGATTCATGTTTGAGGATTATGACCTTGACTATAAGGAGCTCGAGGTCGGTTATTTCGAGTTTTCAGCGCATTCGGGCAAGAAAGAGCTCCAAGACTATGTAAGGAAGATGGACCCGAAAGTGGTCTTTTTCATCCACGGTGAAGAGGAGCAGATAAAGCCGTTCGCCAAATGGACGGAAGAGCTCGGGATAAAATCAGTAATTCCAAAGTTCGGCGAGAAGTTCGATGTAGAAAAATATTTGTAAGGAGTTAGATTTAAAAAGAAGTAAGGAGTTAGTAGAAGCATGACAAGGATTAGAAGCGGGATACCCGGCCTAGATGAACTCATAGAGGGGGGCTTCATCGAGAGCTCCAATGTCCTGATAAGTGGTGGAGCAGGCACTGGAAAGACTATTTTTGCCATGCAGTACATCTACAAGGGAGCGGAAGAGTACGGAGAGCCTGGCATCTATATCTCGATGGAGGAAGGAGCTACTAACATCTGGTGGAACATGAAGAACTTCAGATGGAATTTGACCAAGTACGAACAAGAGGGCATGATAAAACTCTATAGAGTGGGCATGATCGAGCCGGCGGAGTTCGCGAAGAGGTTCCCTGAGGAGATTGAGAAGATTAAGAAGATGGTAACTGACATGGGAGCGAAGAGGCTGGTTATCGACTCGACCACGGCCTTTGGCATGTGGATGGGTGAGACCTCGCAGATAAGATATTCACTGTTCAAGTTAGGCGATGAGCTGAAAGAGCTGAAGTGCACCTCTGTCCTGACCGCTGAGACGCTCGGTGGAAGAGACCAGTTCTCCAGGTTCGGCGTTGAGGAGTTCGTGACCGATGCTATAATCTCATTATACTTCAAGCCTCCGCAGAGGGTCATGTTCGTGAAGAAGATGCGAGGCTCTAGACACAACCAGAGGCCCCATCCTTACGAGATAAGTGATAACGGCATAGTCGTGTTCCCGAAAGAAGAGGTCATGTGGGAAAGCTTGAAAGATTAACATGCGCCTGAAAGCATTTTTTAGACTTACGCGAATCGAACATCCCCTTTTTCTAGCCCTAGCCGTCCTAATCGGAGAAATAGTGGTAACAAAAGACATACAAATACTGCCGACTGTCTTTGGCATTCTATCTGTCTTTTTTATAGGCATGGGCTCTTTCGCTCTGAACGACTTTCTCGATTATCCCACTGACAAGAAGAACAAGAGGAAGGACAGGCCGCTAGTCACTGGCTCTATCTCCGCGTGGGCTGCGATGGCTACTGCTAAAGTCTCATTCCCGTTAGGGGTGCTGTTCGCTCTCCTGATAAACTTAAACTGCTTTTGGATTGCCGTCGTCTTTTCCGTTCTGGCCGTCCTCTACTCTTACGTTCTCAAGAAACTGCTGTTGCTAGGTAATATGTTCATAGCTTTCTCGATGGCGGTACCTTTCGTCTTCGGCAACTATATAGTCTCGGACCAGATCAGCGCGTCGATTCAAGTACTGGCGTCGATAGCCTTCCTGACCGGCCTTGGGAGGGAGATTATCAAAAGCATACAGGATATGGCCGGAGACAGGAAATACGGGAGATGGACATTGCCGATAGCTCTTGGGAAGACAATCCCGAAGTACTTTGCCGTCTTCTATATCCTTATAGCTATAGCCATGTCCCTGATACCTTTCCTATTGCTGCCCAAATTCCAGAACAACTGGCTCTACATGGGGCCGGTCACAGTAACGGACATCGTTCTGCTCTGGTCCGCTTGCCTATCATTACGGCTAAAAGAACTAGAGAAAGTCAGGAAGCTTACGTTGCTGGCGCTTGGGATAGGATTGATGGGCTTTTTGCTGGGCGCGTTATAATCATTCGAAATCTTCTACCTCTTCTGCTTCGCCCAGGTCGTCTTTATCGCCAACGTTCTCCTCAAGGGCCTCGACATCCAGTCTTGTCCCCTTCTTCACAATTTCTAGCTCGCATCCGCAGTCTGGGCACTCTATTACCTCGCCTTCCTGCGTCTTGGGATCGAGCTCTATCTCCGCTCCGCACTTGGGGCATTTCACCTTGGGCTTTTGTAATTTTTTCGCTCCAGCCATTAAATCATCTCTAAACTTTTTCCCAAACATCTATATAAGCTTAATGCCGCGCAGTAGAATGTTTATAAAGTTCAAATACGTCTATTAATATCGCTTTTGGTGGCGCGATGGAACTCGACTTAATAGGGATAGCAGAGAAGCCCGAGTGGAAAGAGATACTAATCGATGTGGTGAAGAACCAGAATCTTGACCCCTGGGATATAGACTTGTCTCTAATCAGCCAGAAGTATCTCGAGCGGGTCAAGGAATTGAAAAAACTTAATCTCAGGGTATCTGCTAATGTAGTATTGGCTTCCAGCATCCTCCTGCGCTACAAATCTGATTCTTGGGTTCTGACGCAGGAAGAGACTATAGTCCCTATCATGATACCGGATGAAATATATTCCGAGCCGGTCGTGCCGCAGCTCGAGAGCGTGCTTAGGACCACCACGAGGAAAGTCTCGCTGGAGGAGCT
>Ga0315280_10002688_pt1 | contig 28460 bp, 17 predicted proteins | sample YL17G06_40_MG_FD_203697 | JGI IMG/M metagenome (GOLD analysis project Ga0315280, IMG submission 203697) | Sediment microbial communities from Yellowstone Lake, YNP, Wyoming, USA - YL17G06_40 | ecosystem: Environmental > Aquatic > Freshwater > Lake > Sediment | place: USA: Wyoming | collected... | reverse complement strand
CCGGGCGCAACCAGTGGCGCGACTCCGTCCACCAACTGCAGGACGCCTACCTCGACACCATGACCGCCATGGGCGCCACCACCCTCCGACGCGTCCACACTTTACCCGACGGGAAGGAATGACTTAGCTGCCTATCCCAGCGGAGCGGGTCGGTGCCCGTGGTCGTCGCGTTGCCCCAGTAGAGCTGCGAGCCTATCAGGAACTCCGGGCCGTTGCCCCGGGCGAAGTAGCAGTCCGAGTAGCTGACCGCCGGGCCGCCGCTCGCGGGGTGCTCGGGCACCAGGGCGACGCCGGCCTCCAGCCGATCGAGGACGCTCTCACCGTCAAGCACTTCCCAGCGCATGACCAGAAGCGAGGCCGAATCCGGGGACGGCGCGTTGCTGCTGAACGTCACCGACGCGGAGGTTCGTGGCGGCACGGATACCGTCGTCTCAGACCGTTCGAGCACCTGTTCATGGCGCAGCAGGGCCAGTCGGACCGTCAACGCGCGCTCGCGTCGGGCGAGGTTCGCGACGCGCACGGCGGACGCGATCTCCTCTCCCGGCCTGACTGCCGCGTACTGCGTCCTCGCGTCGAACAGGAACGCGCCCTCCGTGATGCGCATTAGCACCGACCGGAAGAGCGTCGCGCCTTCCTCGCTGCCGCGCGCGAAGAGGTCTCGATCCGACACGCCGGAGTAGGCCCAACTCGAGCCCGGGTACTCGCCCGCGAAGTTGTGCATTACCGCGAACGCGGTGCCTCGGATGCGGCCGTACCGGTCGACGGTGTTCACCAACGGTACCCAGCGGGCCTTGAGCGGGGCACCCGCGCTGCCCTGCGCTGTCTGCCCCGTGGCCGACCATCCGAGGACCGGGCCATCGATCCGCAGACCCGCCGGAACGACGGCTTGCAGCGGCTCCGCCACCATCGCCGACACGTCGCTCATGTCCGCGGACGCGTCGCAGATCGAGACGGCATCCGGCGGAGGCTCGAGGAACGTCGCGGGGTTGATGGCGCCGTACCGGCTGTTGAGGTGTAGGGTCGCGTACTGCGGGAACGGGACGTTGCTCGAGTAGATCCCCTCCTCGTAGGCCGCGTACGGCTCACCACCGCGCAGGAACTCCTCCGTGAGGCCGAAGCTCACGTACGCGGCGTTCTCGGGATGGAACCTATCGTCCGGGCCGCCGCGTCCGACGGACGGGTTGTCCCGCCAGTACTCGAGGGCGGCGTGCGGCACGGCGTAGAGCTTCCACTCCGTGGAGAGCTTCAGCCTGTAGCGCCAGCGGGCGCCGTCGCGCTCGACCCACTCGAAGGTCACCCACGTCCCGTCCTTGTCGGCGCGCGCATGGAAGGCGGTCAAGAGTGAGTCGGCGGGCAGCTCGGTGGTCGGCGGCGACGTCAGGGTAACCCACCCGCGCAGAGCGCCGGTCGCGAGCTTGAGGCACTCACCATCTCGCCCCGCAGCCGTCGGCGCGGGCCCCGCGGGCACCTCCCGGCCGCCCACCTGCCACCCTGAGTGCACGTCCGAGATGCCCGCCAGGGGGGTCAGAGTGGCCGGATCCGGTTCGATGTCGGTGGCATCGACCCATCGGCCGTCCTGCCGAACCAGCAGGCGGTCCAGCGGGTAGCCGCCGACGGAGATGAGGCCCCCGCCTTCGCGGAGGAATTCCTTGAGCGCGTCGGCAGCAGGAGCGGGGAACGAGGAGCCGCACGGAAGGACGAGCACATCGAAGCGCGAGTACCTCAGCGCCTCCGGATCAGCCAGCTCGTCGGCCGACAGGAACGCGCAGTCGTACCCGGCCGCCTCGGCGAGCTCGCGAAGGTACGCGGGGTCGGACGGCGTTCCGGTGGCCGGCAGGTCGTCCTTGAGGATCGCTACGGACGGGCGCCTGTCAGTCACGTCGGCCTCCGGTTCGCCGCTCTGCCATTCCACCGGCTCAGTTCCCTCCACGACCTGGGCGCGGTCGAAGAAGGCGCTGCCGTGCCCGTGAAGTACGAGGCACAGCTCGACACGCGCCGCCTCGCGCGGCACTTGGAAGCGCTGGACGACACGAGTCCACTCCGCGGTGCCGGTGAGCTTGACATCCGAGTCGGTGAAGCTGATGCGTCGGCCGGTCGGGGCGAAGTAGTTGACGCCAATGTAGGCGCCCGCGCCGTCGCGGACACCCTCGGTGCGGACGAACGCGCTGAGGGTGTACTCGCCGCCGGGCAACGCCCCCGACAGCGTCTGGGAGCAGGTGTACCACGTGACGTCTGCGTCGGGGCCGGCGGAGATGAGCTGAGCGGCGCCGCCGTCGACGCCCTTGCCCCGCGCGACGCCAACCTCAACGCCCGGCGCGAGCCTGCCCGCGCGCCAGCCGTCCGCAGCGCCGTCGGGGACGAAGGCTCGCTCGAAGTCGGAGTTGCGGACGAGGTTCGTCGGAGAGGCCTGGCCGAGCCCTGTCCCGAGCGAGACAAGCATCAGTGCCGCGCTGTGCCAGGTCATCGAGTGTCCTCCTCCGTCCCGCCGGGAAAGCTCTCACTTGTGCGGGTAGACTCTTTCGCCCCGGACGATCGCCGCTCTGACCTCTTCCTCAATCCGCGCTTGGCCCTGGTACTTCTGCTCGCGCGCAAGCTCAATGCCGGCGAGTGAGAAGCCGGGGCTGTCGGGCCTGGGCGACTGCGCAAGCTGCTCCGCGCCGGCCCGGATGATGGCAAGGCACTCGCGGTACTCGGGCGACTCCGGGGACGAAAAGCGCGCGAGGATCAGGCTCAGCTCCGGCCGGTCAAGACTGATGAGCGGCTCCTCCTCGGCGTCCCTCTGGCCGAACGCGAAAGCCGCACCCGAGAGCTCGCGCAGCCGCTGAAGCTGAGCCTCGGTGAGGGGCGACCTGCCGTAGAGGTTGTCCGGGTAGTTCGTCGCGTACGAGGGATAGTAGGGCCCGTTGATGTCGACCCAAGTGACCAGCCGGTCGAAGCTCTCCGGGTCGAGCTCGACGCCGTGGTGGCCGTCCAGAAGCGTCTTCACGAGCTTGCTCGCGTGCGACCCCCACGAGTAGGGCTGCTGCGTCTCCGCAGGTCCCGCGCCGATCGCGCCTGTGTAGCCCTTGCGCCACAGGTCAGTATAGGACGCGCAGAACGACAGCGTGCGGTCGCCGGCCAGCACGAGCTTGGCGGCGCCCGAGCCTCCGTAGTCGTGGCATGAGAGGCAGTAGCGGTCCAGGACCGGCTGCACCTCGGTGCGGTAGCTGAACTCGCGCGCCGGGCCGTGCCAGCCCGTCAGCTCGCTCGGCTCGCGGGTCACTGCGAGTGCGCGCGCCTGGGGCACCGACTGCCCGCGGTCCTCGTGGCAGCCGATGCAGCCCTGGACCTCCCCGGGCCGGGCGATGGTGCCGCTGCGCATCGACTGGACCATCATCCCGTTCTCATCGAGAAGCTGGAAGTAGACGAACCTGTCCGCCGGTACGCGGAAGTAGGCCGAACCGTCCGGCTCAACGGGCACCGTGCCCAGGATGCGCTTGTTGTTGAAGTCGTGCCAGCCCATGGCCGGGGCTTCCTGGCCCTGGCCGTTCCACGCCTGGGATGACCAGAAGCGCTTCTCGGGCGATTCGACGACGCGGAGGTACTTCACCGACCCCCGCGACACGCGATCCATCCCCGTACCGAGGTAGACATTGCTCACGTAGAACACCCCATCCGGCTCTCCCAGGCGGACCTTGTCGGGGATCACGGGCGGAGTCGCGCGCGGAGCGAGCGGCATCGGGTCAAAGCAGCCAGGGCCCTCGACGTGGAGTAGGATCTCGTTGCCGAACGAGTCGAGCAGATAGATGCCCATCCGCTCGCCCTCGCCGGTCATACGCGAGCACAGGTAGTAGTCTTCATCAAGCGGGTAGGGGTCCTCGTACTTGGGCATCACGCGAGTGAACGTGTCGAAGTCGCCGACCATCACGAGGTCGATCGCGCTCGCCGGCCAGGTGCGCACAACAGGTGGCTTGCCGTCGAAGCCCAGCCGGTGGTCGACGATGGCGAGCGCGCCCCACGGCCGGTCGTGACACGACCCGAATGTGCAGATGGCGCGGTAGGACTCCGGCAAGGCACGCGCGTCAAGAACGGCGCCCGGTGACCTCGTATTGTTGCCCCAGTAGAGCGCGTGCTCGGTGCCGTCCGGGTTGCAGGTCCAGAGCGCCTGCGCGTCCCCGAAGTTCCGGTCGACATACTCCCATCGGTCGTAGACGATCCGCCCGTCCGGCAGCACAGCGCCGTGGCCCTCGAACAGCGTGCTCTTCCCTATCTGCGTCGGGTTGGCGCCGTCGGCGTCCATGCGGAACAGGTTGCCCATGATGTGACGGTTGCACATGCAGTACTTGGGCTCACGCGTCGATGTGAAGGCGATCTGCCCGCTGGGCAGATAGATGGGGTCGATGTCCGTCAAGCCGGAGCCGAACGTGAGCTGGCGCAGGCCGAAGCCGTCGGCGTTCACCTCGTAGATGTGGTAGTCGTCCTCGATGTTGCGGCGCATTGAGAAGACCACGCGCGTCCCATCGAACGACACGTCCGGGTCGCGCGCGATGCCTTCCGGTACATCGACAAGGGCGCGCTCCTCACCGGTCGCCAGGTCAAGCGCCTTGAGCGCGCCGCCGCCCCGAAAGCTCGCGGTGTTGATCTCGCCGGTCTGGAACATGGTCTCAGTGTTGTGGTGGTCGGGAAGGTACTGCGGGCGCACGACGAACACGAGCGGCCGGCCGCTGACAAGTGGGTTCGCGACCAGCGCCTCGCGCTGAAGAGCCTGAGCATCGCGGAGCAGGTCATCGCCACCGGAGGCGAGAGCGGTGGCGCGATCCTCGATCTCGGAGATGCGGCGCAGGAACTCAGCTCCGTGCGGGTAGCGCTCCCCGCAGGTGCGCGTCATGTGCTCGACTGAGGCACGCAGAGCCGGCAGCATCTCGCGAAGCGGGCCGAGCACGCGCTCGCGCGCCGCGGCGGCTCGGCGCGCGTCGGTGGCCGCTTGGTCGACATGCCCGGTCACGGTGCAGTCGTCGAAGGTGACATGGCCCCAGCCGCCGGTGTTGTGGTCGACGATACGGATGAACACGCGCCGCCCGACCCAGGCCGACGCGTCCCACGCGACGCGCTGCATCGTCTCGTCGTCGACCCCCCGAGCGCGGAGCACCTCGGCGCCGTCCTCGGTGCACAGCGCGACGTAGGTGTCGTCCCTCGCGCCGCCGCCGACGAGGAAGCCGATCTCCGGGCCGTCGAGCACGAACACGGGCGACTCGACGGTGCCCGTCATGCTGTCGTTGCCTGTGTAGTTCGCGAGCTCGATGGTGGAGAGGTAGTACTTGCCGCTCTTGTTGTAGACCTCGCCGGTGTTGCGGAACGTCGCCCGGTCGCACACGAGGAGGTCGAACCGCCCCTCGACGACGGCCCACCCCTCGAGGGTCCCACTCTCGAAGTCCCAATGGATCGCGCCCGGCGCACCATACGCCAAGCAAGCGACGAGGGCGACAGCTACCACGCGCAGACCTCCTCCGGCCGCTGGCCGTGGGGACCTTCGCTGAGTTCGCGGCGTCTGCCTCCAGACGCTCCCGTGGCGCCACCGCACGACATCTCCGACGGCACCCCAAACAACCCCTCGCACGGTGTGTCATACACACGAAACAGGTGTCCACGGGGCTGGGCAGGCTCGGGCAGTGCCCGTCACGTATCAGAAGGGGGAACGCGCGTGGCCACCCGCAGGACGTCCGTGTTCATGCTGCTCACCTTTTGTCTCCTCATCGCGCCCAAGGTCTGGGCCGGTGAGCCTACGTACGACGAGGCTTGTCGGCTGAGAGACGAGGCACGCCAGCGCCTATGGGCCCCGGGTCAGAGCCCACTCGAAGGCATCTGCGACGTTGCCGACGCTCTCGATGCAGCCGGAGGGCGCTACGAGGCCATCGCATTGCTCATGGAGGTGGCTGAGTGGATGAAGTCGGGCTCTTGGGCGGGAGATCAAGCGGGTGTTGTGTTGTTTGTGGATCGCCTGCTGACGTACTCCGAGCTGCTGGAAGACGGCAAGCTGCGCGTCGTGGCCCTGCAAGTCAGGTCGCATGAGTCAATGGTGAATGGGGACGCGGAGGGCGCCGTGGCCGCGATGCGTCAGGCCCTCGCTGAGGCTGACCGGATGGGTGCACCCCTTCTCCGCGCAGACGTGCTTGAGCGGTTCATGGGCTTGTTCGGGCAAGTGCTTGCGACGAAGTCTGGTGTCGATCTGCGGGAGGATGTAAGAGATACGCTGGGGGCCTTGTCGGCCGATCTGTCGGATGCTACAGCCCTCACACGGTTCTACGAGCTCGTCAGGCTGGGGACGTTCGGATGTACCCACGGCGACAGGGAGGCGGGCATTGATGCGATCCGTACGGCGCTGGACTCCGCTGTGAAGGCCCGGTGCGGACCTATGGTCGGCAGCGCTCTATCCGCGCTCGCGAGGCAGTGCCGCAGCATCGGAGGCGAGCAGATGGCCGACGCTGTCGGCCGCGGCAGAGCCGCGCTGTCCGCGTTTGAGGCCCTGCTGGACCGTCTGCCGATCGTTGAGTCACTCGTCTTCTCCTGCGATGTGCCCCCGGTGGAGTTCGCGTTGGAGGCGGACACCATACTCGGGGCACTCACCGACTCCAGCACTCCCGACACTGTCTGCCGCGTACACCTGCTGCTGGCTGTGGTCGCGAACGCCAGGGGGGACGATCCTACCGTAGCGCGCGAGGTCTACGAGGCCACTCGCGCGGCTGTGCTGGGAGGCGACGAGTACGACCGGAATCAGTCGTTGCGCTGGGTGACGGAATGGGCCACGACGGTCGGCCGGATCGACGCAGTGGTCGACGCCATCACTCGCTGTCAGGGCGAGCTTCCCGCCAACTTCCTCGGCGAGCGGTGGAGCCTCACCGAGCACGTCGCCAAGCTCAAGGCCGCCGCGCGAGGTAGCACCAAGCTCGATCCGGCCGACCTTCAACCACTGCGCGAGCTCCTCGTCTACGTGCCGTTGGACACCGTCGCGCACATCAGGGAATGGCTTGACCTGGCGCACACTTACAGTGACGCGGGCGACCCGGAGACGGCGGCATCACTGCTCGCCGAGGTCGTGGACGGCGCTGTCCGCATTGGTGCCCCAACGGAGACCCGGCTCCTCGTCGACGGCACCGTCGCCCTCGTCGGAGCGCGCACCGCGATAGGGCTCGACGAGGCCGCGGCGGCCGCGGCTGACCGACTGGTGCGGCTGGGCCGGGCAGGCCAACTATACGGAGACAGCGCCTGCGTGCTGGTAGAGGCTCTCGGAAACGCGGGTCGCACGATCGATGCTCAGGCTCTTTGCCAGACGGTTCTGGGTCTCCTCGAGGCGTCACACAGCGCATCGTCGACTGAGCGGCTGACCGAGCTTCTGGCCTGGAGCCTGCTGGAGCAAGGCAGAGCGGAGGAGGCGGCCGCGCTGCTCCCTCCCGTCGAGGTGGAACGGGACGGATCGGTCGGGAGTCGGCACCGCCTATGGCCCCTTCAGGCCGTCTGCGCGCTGGCCAAAGAGGACATCCGCACCGCACGGACGCTCATGAAGGACCAGCCGCGCGGCGTGGATCTCCTCGAGCGCCTACTCCTGCCGTTGCCGGACGGCGAGAAGACGCTCTCCGCGGGTACGCTGCGTAGGGCGCGCTTCAGGGCGCTCACGGCGGTCAGCCTCCTCGGTGCAACGGAGGCGAAGCCCGACCTGCTGGGCCGCGCTTACCTGGAGCTGGGCCGTATCGGGGTGGCGCTACACGAGTACACCACGGCGCTCGGTGACCTTGACCGTGCGCAGCGACTTCTCGGTAGTGCGGGCCCGGATACGACGCGCCCGCTCTTCGCGCTGCTTGCCAAGGCTCACGAGGAGCTCGGCCACACCGGGGCAGCGGCCGAGTATCGCGAGCTGGCAGGGCCGACGAAGGATGACGGGAAGCGTGGTGGCACGTAGGGGCGCGACCGGCAGGTGGCCCGCCGAGTCGCGATGCCGCGGCTCGTCCAGAACGGGCCCTGCGTCTACCTCCCCACCCTCAACACCTCCGTGTGGTGCGCCGGCATGTCGAGCGTTATCTCGGTGCCGGTGTACTCCTCGCCGGTGCGGGCATTGCGCACGTGTGCGGGCAAAGGTAGGCGGATGGTCCGCGGGCCCGCGGGGCCCGAGTGGATCGCGACCCACCCAGCGTCGGCGTAGAAGCAGTCATCCGTGTCGACGTAGACGTGCACGCCCGCGTCAAGGTAGACCTGGCGCAGGATGCTCGGCGGGAGTGTCGGCAGGCACGAGTAGAAGGCTGTGCTATGGCCAACGGTTGCCTTCGCGAGCCCGGGCAGGCCGCCAGGCTCCGTCCGCAAGAGCACCTCGCCCTCCTCCGGCACGAACACCGGGCCTAGCGGGATGGCCGGGTCCGAGGGCTCAGGCACCGCGCGAAGGCGTTCCGCGTACCGCTCGGCGCCGGACTCCGGGCTGAGCCGCAATGTCACTTGCTCCGGCGCCTCCCGGAGGCGCATGCCCACCAGCTCTGACATCTCGTCCTGAGTCGCCAGTCTACTCTCGTCAGGCCGGCAGTACCCGGCCGCCCACTGCCACAGCGCCGAGACTCCCGGCTGGCGAGTGCGCCGCGCGATCGCCTCGCGAGTCCTGGCGTCGAGGGCGTAGGCGTTCAGGAACACGTAGAGCTTGTACTGCGGGAGGCTCTCGTCGCGAATGTCGTCGAGGATGTACAGGTCGAACGGCGCGCCAGCGCGGTACAGGTTGAGCACCGGCTCGAGAGTGAGGTACTGGACGAGCGCGGGGTCCGGCTTCACGTAGTAGAAGCTCGCGGGATCGATGAACACCGCGACCTCTGCGTGTGACGGCGCCCGCCGCTCCTCATAGTCGTCCGCCAGCCCGGCCATCTTGCGGATCTCGCCGGGGATGCGCGGCCCGGACAGCCAGCCGAGGTCCATGTCGAACCATGACACCCCGGCGCGCCTCACCAGCACATGCGCGAACTCGCGCCAGAGGACATCCACCGACTCCTCTTCCGTCGCGCAACGGCCGAAGCCTGCGCTCGGGTCGCTAAGGTAGGTGCGGTAGTCGGCCTCGCTCAGCCAGACCTTCCCGTGGCGCTCTACCGAGTCGACCGCGCTCATGAACGCGGACACCTGGCCCGCGTCGCGCTCGCTGTACGTGGGCGGGCTCATGAGGAAGTCGACGTAGGGCGACTCCAACACCTTGGCGATGCCGCAGTGTCCCGACTCCGCCTGGTGGTAGTGGTGCTGCGTCAGGTAGCCGTAGTAGGTCCCCACGAGCAGCCGACCACCTGACGCGCCCTTCGCCACGCGAGCGAAGTGCAGGATGGCGTCCGCGTCGAGTTCGTTGAGGAACGCGAGGTAGTCGATCACGTCGGCATCGGCGACCGGGTCGCGCAGCATCCCGAGCGACGCGCCCCGGCGGCGCTCGGCGGATGGCGGCACGGCCGCCTCGATGGATGCGTCTTCGCGTCCCCAGGCCGCGCGAAGAGCCTGGTCAGTGCGGTACCGATGGGTCAGCCACTGCCGCCATGCGGCAATACCCACGTCGCTGAAGTCCGTGAGCTTGTCGTCCCACAGGCCCCACGTCTGCCACTCCGCTGTGTAGCCCGAGCAGACGATGAGGCCGATGATGCGATCGGCGTAGGGCTGCTTGGCGAGATGCCGCACAAGATCGGCGAGGTCCTCGCCGATCTCCTGCCTCCAGCGCCCGGAGGCGAAGGACTGCAACCCCCGGCTCCCGTCGTCGAAGACGCAGAGCTCCTCGGGGTGGGCCGTCTGCCACCAGGTCGGCGGAGTCACGTATACGTGAGGTAGAAACAGCGCGCCGGGCGCAGCCTGCAGCATCCTCGCGAAGTACAAGTCGAACTCGGCATAGTCGTGGCCTCCGTCGGCCAGGCGTCCGAGCGATCCGCCGACGCTGGTGCCGAACCAGTCGGAGAAGACGCGCACACCGGCCTTGGCCATCTCGAGGTGCCTGGGCTCTCTACTCCGGTCGAGCTCGGTGAGCGGGTCCATCCCGCAGAAGCAGAAGAGCGGCGTCGGTGTCCCGTTCACGAAGACGGCGGGCGACCCGCCCAGATCGCGTACCTCGCACCGCGGGAATCCGACCGGAACCGTCGGGGGTGAGACGATCCGCACGCGCGCGGCGGGCGGCTCGGTCGCCGCGTCAGGAGGAGTCGCCTCGAGCACACCAACGCGCAGGTCGGCCGCCATGTCGAGGAACGGCAGCGTGGGGAGGCTGAACCTGGCGTTGGCGCGACCTTCGCGAGCCTGGATGGTCGTGTGAGCTTCCCCAACCAGGTCGGTCGCGGTCTGCAGCCGACCGTACGCCGTTAGGATGCGTCCATCCGCCTCGGCCGGCACCTCGATGGTCAGCTCTACCTCGACCGGTTTGCCGGCGGCGACCTCGTCGGGCACGGATGCGGCGACCCTGATCCCTGCAACCCGCTCCTCCGGCGCGGCCCCGGTCTCGGCTTGCGCGCCCGAAAGCGCCACCCAGTCGAGGATGATCCACCGACTCGTCTCGTTGCCGGGGTCGATCCTCAGGGAGATGACCCGGCCGTCGGGGCCACCCCACTTCCTCGCAGCCGGTTGGTCGGTCTCGCGCCAGTTGTTCGACGGTAGATCGACGGTGTAGATGCACCAGCCGGCGACGACGGGCAGCGAACCGCCGAGGCACCAGTAGCCGGCGGCCGTCTTGTAGTAGATGTCGAGCAGGTCAGCCGTCGTGGACGAGTAGAGGCGCATGCTGAGGGTGCGGTACTCGGCCGCATCGATGCCGCCCTCGGGCAGGCGCAGGTACACGTAGGGGTCCCACTGCGTGAGACCGCTCAGACAACCGTCGGCCATGCCCGCGCCGACGAGGCCGCTAAGGCTGACGACGTCCGCGGGCGTATCGAAGTCCCAGCGAACGTCGGGCGCCTGGACGAGCGTGCAGACTGCGAGGGACGAGCTGATGGCGGCCAGAGCGATCACGGCGCATCGCCTCCACTCGCGCTAGTTCGACATCCGGGAGGCGGGACGCCTGCCCTACACACGCAGCCCCGCAGGCCTCGCCCGGCCCGCGGCGAACGGGACCACAGGAGAGGTGGTCTATCATGACGCTCCGCGCCGCGCTGCGCCCGCTCCTCTGCGCGTTCCTGTGCATCCTCGTTCCCGGCTCCTGCGCCATCGCTCAAGAAGCGCGCCTCGTCAACGGCTTCGAGTCGGCGGACGAGCTGCCCGCGTGGGAGTTCGTCGCCGGCACGCCTCGACTCGTCACCGAGGGGGTCACCCAGGGGCAGCATGCCGTTGAGATCACCTTCGACCCGGCCGGCGAGTACTACCCGGCCTCCATGTTCTGGAACCGGGTCATCCGCGACTGGTCGATCTACGACGCGCTCGTGGTCGATGTGCTGAACCCGAACGACTTCCCGATCGAGGGGAGCGTCCTCATCGCCGACCAGGCATGGCTCGACAAGAACCGCTCCTACTGGAACCGCCACAACGGGGGAACCACGTTCGCCCCCGGCAAGGGAACGTGGACGATCCCCGTGCGCGGCCTCTATCGCGGGGAGGCCGGCAGCCGGAACAATGACATCAAGACCGACATCGACCCATCCAGCATCGTCCGGCTTGACCTGAACTTCGGGTCCAAGGGCCAGACTGGCCGCGTCGTTATCGACAACATCCGCTTCATCAAGGTCGCGCGCGTCGAGGGTGTCGCGGCCTTCGACTTCGGCCCGCCGAGCCAGGCCGTGATGCCGGGCTGGACGCCGGTCAGCCACGAGACGGCCTACACCGCCGAGCGCGGCTATGGCTGGGGCCCGCAGGGCGGCGCGCCGTGGGATGGCGCCGACCGCGACACCACGTTCGGCCCGATGCTCACGCGCGACTTCTGCGAGGCGAGCGGCTACAACTTCCACGTGGATGCGCCGGCGGGCGCCTACGATGTTCGGGTGATCTTCGAGAACTGCGGCTACTGGGGCGGCGAGCAGGCCATGCACACGAGGCGCAGCGTCACGGTCGACGGCAAGGAGGTCTGGAGCGAGGTCCGCCCGGACGGCGGCGCGACCCCGCTTTACCGCTTCGAGGACGTCGAGCCCGTGAATGTGGACATCTGGGACACGTACATGGCGCCTGAGATCACGAAGATCGTCACGTTCCAGACCGACGCGAGCGCCGAAGGGCTCACCCTCCACTTCGACTCCGACGCCCCGTTCGGGTGCCGCCTCTCGGCCCTCGCCATCACCAAGCAGGGCGACCAGGCCGCCTCACAGTGGGTCGACAGCCAGATGAAGGCCGTGGAGGATGAGTTCCGCGCGAAGGCGGTCTGCCTCAACGCCAAGCCGACCTCCGTCCTTGTTGGGGACGACTGGAGCAAGCTCGGCATGATCGCCTGGGCGACGCATATCGAGGATGAGGTGACGCCCTGGTCCGTTCCGGCGACTGTCCCGACTGTCGAGGGCCTTCGGCTGACGGCCGACGCCGTTCGTGGCGAGTATGACCCCGTGTGCCTGGTAGTCAGGCCCGTGCGGGACCTGGGGACATGCCGCATCCGGCTCGACACGCCGGCGGGCTTCCCCGAGGCGACGCTCAGCGTGGTGCGCTACAACACGAGCCGCGGCTTCGGCACCATCGCCTACAGCATCAAGCCGCACACGCTGAGGCCGGTCGATGAGATCGCTCTTCCGGCCGACGTCGCGCGCGAGTTCGTCGTCACCGTTCGCACGGCCGCGGACACGAAGGCCGGCACGTACGACGCGAAGCTCACGCTCCTAGATGCGTCCGGCGCCGATCTGCTGAGTGTCCCGATCTCGGTGACCGTGCACGACGTTGTCCTCGACCGCAAGACGGACTATGAGATGGGCTTCTTCGGACTCGAGCCGCCCGACCGGATGCTCACGGGTGACACCTGGTCGCGGGCTCTCGACGAGACGCTCACGCTGCTGAGCGAACACGGGATGAACGGCCTCTCGAGCGGGCCGAGCTTCCGGCTCGCGGGCTGGCAGGGCGGCCAGCCGCAGGTGGACTTCGGCGACTGCGACAGCTTCTTCGAGCTGTGCAGGAAGCACGGCTTCAACGGCCCTATCAACGGTTACGGCGGCTGCCGTTTCGAGGGCACGAGCGACGGCTACCAGGCCGGCGCGACGGCCGACAAGGTCGTCCAGGACAGCGGCCTCGACTACGAGACCGCGCTCATGCGCGCCTGGGAGGTCGTCGACGCGCACGCCCGGGCGGCAGGCTGGCCGACGATCTACTACGCGATGTGCGACGAGACGCGGGTCCGCGAGACCGCCGAGCGCGAGCTCGAGTTCATGAAGCTGATGGCGAAGGTCAGCGCGCGCTTCCCGCGGACCGTGCGTACGAGCGGCTCCTACAGCGTCGACTTCAACAGGCGCCCTACGGACGAGGAGGACCTGACGACCTGGCACCAGCGGTTCTTCGGGGCGCTCGACATCAGCAGCCTGAACCTGCACGACGAGAGCGTGATGGCGGAGGCGCGGAAACTCGGCAAGGAGGTCCACATCTACAACCAGGGCACCTCGCGCTACTCGTTCGGGCTCTACCAGTGGAGCGAGCTTGAGAAGGGCGTGCGCGCGCGCTGGCAGTGGCACCTGAACGTCTTGCACGGGTATCAGTTCTTCGACCTCGACGGCCGCGAACCCGACACGGCCATGATCTGCTACGGGCGCAAGGGGATCTACCCGACCATCGAGTTCGAGCGTTGCCGCGAGGGCGCGGAGGACTTCTACCTGATGCAGACGCTTGCTAACCTCGTGACGGCGAACAAGCAGTCCGGCGCCAAGCCCGCCAAGACGCAGCGCGCCGCCGACCTTCTCGCGAAGCTCACCGCCGGCATCGCGATCGACCAGCGCGACCCCCCACCCGGCTACGACCCCTACGCCGCAAAGCTCGCCCTGATCGGGGCCATAGGAGAGGCCGGGTAGCCTGGGGCCGCTGGCAGATGGGTCGGCGAGGAGGTGAGGAGGTCGAATGCCACGCACTGCCTGGCCCCCGAAGCCGCCCGACAGGTGGGAGTCCGTCATCGTTCCGTTGTGCAGGGGCGGCGACGAATCCGAGCCCGCCATGCGGCTCTGCATCCATGCCTTGCTGGAACACCTGGAACCGCTGCGCGAAGGTGAGGATGAAGAAGGATGGGCCGATGAGCCCAACCCTTACGGCCTTCCGTCGTGGCTCAGAGCGTTTGACGCGCTGATCCGCGCTTACGCACATGCTACCGTAGCCCTGGCCGCTATACGTGGCGCGCCGTTGTCGTGGCTACCGAAGCCTGAGTTGGCGACAGAGCCGCGCGCGTTCGGTGCGGCTCTGCCCGCCCTCCTGCAGCAACTCTCAGGGTGGTGCTCTGAGCACTGGGGAGTGAGGCACCAGGATCTCGGCGACCATCTAGACTGCCAAGCGTTCGGCCGCTTGCGACAGTCGACCCATCCCGTGGGCACCATAGTCTGCGCGCCGCTGCGGGACCTGGGAGGAGTTCTCCGCGGGTGCCGCTACACCCGCCCCTCGAAGCGCCCCCGCACCATGGCCGACGCGCTGGTTCGAGACGCTACTTCCAGCTTCGCTGTCTGCGCGGAGACGTTCCTGGGCGTCATGCAGAGGTTCGTGCTTCCCTGCGGACCGATGAACTCAGACCCATCGGAGGAGGCCGCGGCGCTATGGCAGGCAGCCATCCTCGCGGAATGCGTCGGGGAAGCAGCGGCCACGCTGGCCGTACTGCTGGAGGAAGCAAGCGCGCCTTCACCCGTGGGTGCTCCCTCGGCCCGGCTGAGCGCCCCCGCACGCGTGCCGTGTTCTGCAGAGGACCTGACCACCCGCGTCATCTTGCCGGCCTACAAGGCCACCCACATTGACGGGTACGATCACAGTAGCTACATGCCCGGCATTGACCGGCATGTGCGGCGGTGTGGAGAGCCGTTGGGCATGGCACTCGGCGGGAGTGGGCGCTTCCTTGTTCAGCTTTACGCCTGCGTCGCTCTGATCGGCCAGGGGACCCAGTCGTGCCAACCCGGCAGGTGGCTGGAGTCTCTGTGGTACGGCTCGCGAACGGATTGCGGCCCACGCAGCGGAGTTCCGAGCGCCAGAGAAGGTCTGTACATGCTGGCCATGCACTCCTGGATCCGGCGGCCTATCGACGGCGGCGACCCGCTCCACCGGATGGTCGCCCGGCATCTCGCGCGAGTTCCCTATGACGGGCGCCTACGCGCCTACCTGTCGCAGCTCCGCAGCCCCATGTTCGATGGGACCCCTCATTGGCCCGAACGTCTGCGGCGTGAGCAGCGGCATGGTCCCGGGCATGTTGACGTTGCAGAGGTGTTTCTGTGGTCGGCGGCGCGGTACTGCGCGCTGCTGGAGTCCGCGATGCCGGACTTGTGGGGCCCCAGAGGTGGCGGCGACGAACTCGTCAGCGCCAGCCTTGCGTGGGCGATGCTCCTAGCCCGGCGTGTCGCTGCCCTCGCAGACCTCCTGAGCCTGAATTGGATGGGCACAATGTGACGGCGACGGCGCACCCAGCCACGACCCGGTGCGACGAAGCTGGACCCGATTCAGGCCATAGGGGAGGCCAACACCTCCCCCCCGGAGAGGTCGACGCGGAACGGAGTGACGCGGCCGGTGAGGGACGGGGGAATGGGCAATGGGCTGAAGCCCATTGTCTTTGGTGATGGCCGTATTCCGGCTGGACACACAGGAGAACCACACATGGATGCCACCAAGATAGCCCTTGCCGGCTACGGGCTCGGGGCGCGCGTGTTTCACGCGCCCATCATAAGGGCCACGGATGGGTTGCACATAGCGTCGGTGTTCAGCCCATCGGCGGAGACTCGGGCACGGGCCGAGGCAGACCTGGGCGTGACGACGTGCGCGACGTACGACGAGCTCCTGGCCGGCGATGCCGAACTGGTCGTCATCGTTACGCCTCACGACACCCACGCCGACCTAGCGGCGCGAGCCCTCGAAGCGGGGAAGCACGTCGTCGTCGACAAGGTGATGTGCCTCACGCTCGATGAGGCGGACCGGATGATGTCCGCCGCGCGGGCGGCCGGCCGCATCCTCACCGTCTACCAGAGCCGCCGGTGGGACGGGGACTTCCTCACTGTGAAGAAGCTCTTCGACAAGGGCGCCCTCGGCGAGCCGGTCGTGGTCGAGGCCCGGTGGGTGCGCGGCAGCCTGTCGCGGCGCGCGTCGTGGCGGCTCCAGCGGGCGCGCGGGGGCGGCATGTGGCTCGACCTCGGCGCCCACATGGTCGACCAGCTCATGCTCCTCTTCGGGCCGGTCGCGAGCGTGTTCTGCAGGCAGCACTTCACAGAGCCCGACCTCGATGTGCCCACGCTGACCGAATGCCTGCTCACGTTCAGCTCCGGCGTGACGGGGGTTATCGAGACGGGCGCGCTCACGCCCATTGAGCGGCGGCGGTGGCTCGTGCGCGGCACCGAAGCCTGCTACGAGAAGCACGGCTTCGACCCCCAAGAGGGGCGCCTGCGCGAGGGCCTAGTGGGCTGGCCCGAGATCGATCCCGGGCCGGTCGGCTGGCTCGTTCGCGTTGGCGATGGCTCGGCCGCCCAAGTGCCCACCGTGCCCGGCGACTGGGCCGCGTTCTACCGCAACGTACGCGACGCGATCCGTGGCGAAACGGACATCGCCGTGAAGCCTGCCGAGTGCCGCGCCGCGCTGGAGGTGCTCCTCGCCGCCGAGCGGTCGGCGCGAGCCGGGGAGGTCGTGCACCTGTAGGGGCGCGGATAGGCGAGACAATGGGCTTCAGCCCATTGGTCCGAGCTGCAATGGGCTGAAGCCCACTGTCTTGAGGACAACCGTCACACCCCAACCTCGATCACCGTCAGCGACCACGCAGGGAGCTCCACTCGTGTCTGCGGCTCCACCTCCATGTATGACTCGGCCGGCTTCACATGATCGGGCCGTGCCTCATCATTGGCGGCGAAGGGGGCCTCAGCCGCCAGCGTGTAGCACTTCGCCGTTGTGCGCCCACGGACATGCGAGGTGAGATCGAGAGTAGTCTCGACCGGATCGACGCCCTCGTTCACGACGGTCACGGTGAGCGTCCTGCCGTCCTCCGACAGAGTCGCCATCGCGTCGAGCACGGTTCCGAACTCGGGCCCGCGCAGCTCGGTTCCGCCGTCGCCCACCACCTTCAACGGTCGCGTGCCGCAGTGCCTGCTCAGAAGCTGCATGGTGTAGTACGCCGGCGTGACCCAGAGACCGCGCGGGCTCGTCTGGATGTTTCCGCAGCACCAGCCGTTCATGAGGCCCGACCGGTTAGCTATCGCCACCAGGTCGCTGTTGCGCTGGTATGTGTGCAACATGCGAGCGCAGTACAGCGCGTTGGACTGCGTCGCCATCAAGGCTCGCGCCGGGCCCCAGTCGCCAGCCGTGGTGTTCCACTCAGTGACACCTATCCGGATGTTCCGGCCGGGCGCCAGGCGTTGGAGGTGCTCACGCTGCGCCCGCATATCGCCGACCACCCACGGGATTGAGGTGGAGTAGTAGTGGGGGCAGACGTAGCGGACGAGATCCTTGGTGCCCTCGACGACGCCATCGGACGGGAACGCCGTCAGCAGCTCGATCGTGGGATCGACGGCCAGCATCGCCCTGCAGTAGTCGGGCAGGCGGCGCTCGTACTCCTCGCCCGATTGCTCGTTGCCCACCTGCCAGAGGCGAACCCTGTAGGGCTCCGGGTGGCCGTTTGCGGCGCGCTCAGAGCCCCAGTCACTGTCCGCGGGTCCGTTGCAGTATTCGACCTCGGCCGCCGCATCCTCCGCCGAGCCAACGTTGTAGCTCGCGCACACGAGCGGCTCCGCGTCGACCAGCTCGCAGAACTGCAGGAACTCGTCGATGCCTACGTCGTTGGGCTCCATCCTGCCCCAAGGCCAGTTAGGGAATGGAAGGCGCCGGTCCGGATCGCCGATGCCCTTCGTCCAGTCGTACGCGATCACGGCCGAGCCGCCGAAGCGAAGGCAGTTCGGCTTCAGCGCGCGCACGGCCTCGACTACGTCGCGGCGCCAGCCCTTGATGTTGTCATCCGGCATCAGGGTCACTTGGTCCACCCAGACCGTTCCCCTTGAGGCCATGCGGATGCTCAGCTCAGCGTCATCGTCGTCGGTGTCGGGCTCGAGGACCGCGGCGTACTTGCGCCACTCGCCGGTCACCTCAGTGAACTCGGCGGCGGCATAGGCGGACACAAACGGGCCATAGTCATGGCCGAGCGTCGCACGGACCGGCCCTTCGAGGCCTTCGTGGCGCAGGTAGAGGGACAGCGTGTACTCCGTGCCCTTCCGCAGACACAGCCCCCTCTGGCGGATGCCGTGCCCGAGGCCCGGCGACGTGGGGGCGCCGATGCGGAAGCACCATTCTCCGTTGAACGCGCCCTCGTGCACTCGGTCGGCCCCGCCGTCGCCGCCCAGCCCGGTCGGGATCCACGGGTGGTCATTGACGTCCTTGTCGCTCTGCCAGTAGCACCAGTCGGAAGGCGGCAGGATCCCCTCGAAGCTAACGTCCTCCAGCATCTGCGCGCGCATGCCCTGGACGTGGTGGTCGAGGAACTCGACGAAGTTGCCGTAGATCCAGGGCGAGATGGGCGCCGGGCTCGCCGGTTCCGCCGTGACCTTCACCGTGGCGCCGGCGGCCTGGTCCGCGGGCACGGGCTCCACCTCGATCCCGTCGAACCAGACCGTGCCGGTGCCTTTTCCGAAGCCGACGAGAAACAGAGCGACCCGCATTACTCCGCTGGTTGGCGCTCGCACGAGGATCGTCTCCCGGCGCCACGGGGTGTCGCCCTTGTGGTTCGGTGAGCAGGAGTAGGGCATCTGCCCGTCGCACGCGCAGAAGGCGCCGTGAGTGCTCGTATCGGCGGCCAGCCCCTCAGTCCGCACCCAGCCCGAGAGCCTGTACCAGCCGCCCGCAGTGACGATTATGTCCTGATGGATCGCGGTGTCCGAGGGCTCGATCGAACCGATGCGGAGCGATCTGCCGCCGAGCCCCGGTGCAGGGTCGTCGCGGGTGACGGACGGCTGCGCGCCGTAGATGGTCATCTGCCAGCCCGAGGGGCAACCACCGCCGTCGGCCGAGTCGTCATCGAAGCTGTTGTTGAGCACGATAAGGGATTGGGACCCCGGTACGGCGCACAACGCGGGGGCGATCGCGACAGGCACAAGCGCGTGGTACAGGGGGAACAGCGTCGACAACACAGGTCACCTCGTTCGCCACAGAGCGTGCGGGAGTCGATCAGGCCCCAACGGACCTGCGGCCGTAGGCGGATACCACGGCCTGGAGCAGCACGAAACAGTAGGCGTAGTCCACCGGACGGTCGGGAGTGATGCTGAGCCGGTGAAGCAGTGCCGACGTGGTCTGCATAGCGAGGGCTTGCGCCTCGTACGGGTTCGCATAGCCCAGCTCGGGCAGCCGAGCCAGCAGCCGCAGAGCGTACTCGTACTCCTCCTGCTTCAAGCCGCCGATCCTCGTGGCGATCGCGGACCGAAGCTCATCGGAGAGCGGCAGCACACTTGGATCGACAACCACGTGCGGCGGCAGCGCGCGCGCCTCTTGGCAGACGACCAGCGTGCCAGCGAGGATATCGCCGAGCCGCTGCGAGCGACTAGTGAGCAGGGCGACGACGGCCCCGATTCCGTAGAACACGGGCGCCCAGTCAATCCAGCGCACGAGGTTGCGCACAGCGGAGTGGAGGAAGGTCACGGCCGCTCCGTTCGTGCGGACGGCGCGCAGGCCCAGCTTCCGCTTGCCCGGCGTCTGGCCGTTCATGGTCATCTCGCAGTAGATGAAGTACGCCCACCATACTAGGAAGTTCGCGGCAATGAGCACCGCCCCGATCGGGCCCGCGAGGACGCTCAGGCCCATGCCGAGGGACAGCACCACGACAAGTCCTAACAGCACGATCCCGAGTGTCAGCAGGGCCTGGATCCAGAGGTCGTAGGCCGTCGCGAGCGCCCGGCGACCCAGCCCGGCGATCTCGAAGGTGACCTTCACCTGGTCGGGGGTCTCGATCTCCATAACGGTCACGAGCGGGTCGTTCATCAGTCGCCGCTCCCGTCGTCGGATTCCACCGCATCGTCGGGCATCGAGCCGTCCGGCTGCTCAATGCCGGTCCTGCGCTCCAGGTCGGCCATCGCCCTCACGAGGCGGTCCTGACGCACCGCCATCGTGAGATCGTGCCTCGTCTTCTCCACCACTCCGCGCACCGTGTCCAGCCTCCGCTTCAGGCCCTCGAGCACAGCGTCCGGGTAGTCGAATGTCACGAGCACGCCGTATATCTCGTCCATGCGCGCGAGGATAGCCTCCGCGACCGCGATCTCGTCCGCCCTAATGCGGTCGACCACGAAGCGCCGTATCTCCGATACCCCCTCCGCGAGGCCGTTGAGGTATGCGGCGGGCGGGCTGCCCAGCTCTTCGGGGGTGGGCAGGTGCCGCCCCGTCGCCAGGCTGAGGGTGGCCCAGGCCTCCACGTGCTCCTTCTCCGCGTCGCTGATGAACGGCGCGTGCGCGATGCGCGGCTGCGCGGCCAGCGCCTCCCTGAACGCGCCCAGTTCGGCCGCGTCGTTCCTGATGGCCTCCTCCGCCTCAGCGAAGGCGCGCTGGTGGATGAGCCGGATCGCCGTCGCGCTCCGCCGAATGATCTCGCGGCTGAAGACGAGCCCCTGCTCGCGCAGCTCGTCGATCTCATCCAGCGTCGCTCTGACCCGATCCGCTATCGCGTCAAGCCCATCATCGCACATCGTCGTCAGGCCTCCCTGGCTCGTCTGCGATCACAAAGGCGGCATGAGCCACCGCGTAGTCACGCGAATGCGAGATGCTGAGCAGCACCTTGCCGCCCTGCACGGCCTCGGCCGCACGCCCGGTCAGCACCGTGGCCGGCTTGCCGAGCGCGTCATTCTCGACAGCCACCTCGCGCCAGCCGAGCGACCGGCCGATGGCCTTCGCCACGGCCTCCTTCGCGGCGAAGCGGCCGGCGAAATGCGCGTACTGAGAACCCGGCTTCGACAGGCAGTAGTCAATCTCCCGCCGTGTGAACACGCGCTCCACGAGGCCGGGCACGCGCGCAATCGCTCGCTCGATTCGAGCGATCTCAACGATGTCCACACCCAAGCCCACGATCCTCAGGGGAACCAGCTCCCGCAGTTCCGCGCTAGGATGCCAGGCGGTCGCCCAGCGCGGCCCGGAGGTACGCCAGGTCGTCCCGCACGGCCGCCGGCCGCTGGCTCGGCGTGCCGGCCGCGGAGACGAGTACTACCCAGCCATCGTACGCCGACGCCTTGAGGGCCGCGAGCACCGCGGGCAGGTCTCCGTCGCCCTGGCCCAGCGGCACACTTTCGCGCGCGGCTCCCTTCCGATCCTGGACGTGAACCACGAAGGTCCGCGGCAGGACGGCCGCGATCCGCTCCGCCGGATCCTCACCGGACGGGGCGAAGCACGGCTCGTACACGATCCCCAAGTTGTCCATGGCCGCAAGCTCCATGAGCGAGAGCGCCCCCGCGCTGTCCCTCGCCAGAGAGTCCCACCTCATCTCCACCGCGACCCGCAGCCCGCTATCGGCAGCCCGCCCGCCGAGGGCCGCCAGCTCGTCAGCGGCGCGCCGCAACGCGTCAGACGTCTCCTCCCCGGCGGCGGGTGCACCACACCTGACGGTTATCAGACCGGCTCCGAGCAGGAGCGCTGTCCGTGTGATCTCGTCCAGTTGCACACTGCGGCGCGACGCGGGCGCCTGTGCGCCGATTCGGAAGTCCGTCCGCAGCCCGATCGCACGCACGCCGCAGGCGTCGAGCACCCGCTTGACGGCCGACACTCGGTCCGGGTCATGGGCTTCGGGCAGGTGTGGCTCGCCGGCGGGCACCTCCATGCCTTCCAGCTTGAGAGATGCGGCGACACGGACAGCCTCGTCGACAAGCGACTCCGGGCAGACGTTGGCGCAGATGCCGAGCTTCATTCGTCGTACACCGTGACCCGTCGCGTGGCCACCCGCAGCCCGCCGGCCGAGATGGTGTACGGTCGCACGTCGGCGCTGTGTCCCGCGCCACGGGACTTGAGGACGTAGAGGCCCTGGCGGATCTCGCCCCTCGCGTGCACGTTGCAGAGGCCGATGATGCCGTCGACGATACCGGCGATCGCCGTGCTCGCCAGCTCGATGGGATCGAACGACCCGAGCGGCCCGCCCAGCAAGAGCGCCGTGACGCCCTTCACATAGAGGCGGTTGACGAAGTCGAAGACCCACTGCTCAAACCGGGCCGCGTCGTTCAGCGCCTGCTCGATCTCTCGCGTGGAATCAAGGACGGTCCGGCGCACGTTCTGCTGTTCGGCGTCAGCGATGACCGATTCGAGCACCCGGTAGGGGTTCACCATCGCGGGATGCTCGCACATGATGCGGACCGGTGCCGCCCCGGGCTGGCTGAGCTCAACCTCCAGGGCGGCGATCTGTCGCCTGAGCTTCTCGCTGCTGCTGCGGAGCGAGATGTACAGCCCTGCCTCTCCGCGCCTGGCCCCCTCCGCCAGGAACTGCATGCCGATGGCTGTCTTGCCCACTCCGGCGGGCCCCGCGACGAGCGTCGTGAAGCCGCGAACAAGGCCGCCCTCGAGCATGTCGTCGAGGCCGGAGACGCCGGTGGAGAGCCGCTCGATCATGGCCCTTTCCGGCCGGTCGGTCAGCTCCGCCGGGTCGAAGTTCGGGAACACGGTCAGGCCGCCCTCGGTGATGTCGAATAGATGCTTGCCCGGGATGAAGCCCTGACCGCGGGCCTTTACCACCTCGACGTACCGGGCGCGTCTGGTCTCGTCGACCGGTTCGTAGGACAGGCGGAGTGCGGCGTCGGCGGCGTACTGCTCGAAGGAGACCTCCTCGTCCCGCCCCAGCCCGGGGCGGAAATGCACCTCGCGCGTGAGCAGGGATGTGAGGCCGCTCCTGCGGAGCATGTTGACCAGCGCGTTGAAGACCTCCCGCCGGTCCGTGTCGCTGGGGCACATCCTGGCGAAGTGAGACACGGAGTCGATCAGTATCCTCTTGGCCCCCATCTCGCGGATCATCTCGCTGATGAGGCCGTCTGCTCCCGCCATCTCCTGCTGGAACACTGCGGGAGAGGTGGGCACGATGCGCAGGGATCCCTGGTCGATGAGAGCCTGCAGGTCCCACCCGAGTGCGGCGGCGTCGCGGATGACGTGGTGCGAGAACTCCTCGAAGGTGATGACCAGCCCGGGCTCGCCGTACATCGTGGCCCCGGAGTGCACGAACTGGAGGCCGAGGTTGGTCTTGCCGGCACCGGGCGTGCCCTCGACAAGCACGGCGCTGCCTGGCACGAACCCCCCGAGGAGGATCCTGTCGAGCCCGGCAATCCCCGTCGGAACCCGGCTCAAGGCCCAGTCACTCCCTGGTCCCCGTCAGGCGACTTGCGATCCGCGAGCGCCCCTCCCGGCTGGAGACCAGGTCCAAGAGGGTCCGGACCGCGGCGCAGTCGTGCAAGCGGAAGATCGGCATGCGATCGGCGCCCGCCCGGCGCAGCACCCCCGCACTTGCCAGCTCCTCCAGCGGCGGCCCCACGACCGCCCCGGTGTAGCCGAGCCGGACTCCGATCCCGTCGGCACAGTCGATCGCGGCAGGACTGCACGCGAAGAAGGCCAGGATCTCCAGCTTCACCGGGCTGTCGATCGCCGTCACCAGAGGGTCCTCGTCGCACTGCTCCGACATGTCTAAGCACCACTCGCCGTCCGCGCACGTCGACGCAGCGACTCACGAGTGGGTTCGGGCAGTAGGCGGCGCGCACCTGCCACAGTGGCCGGCACAAGGGAAGTCGGGGGTCAGCGGTAGCCCTTCATGACGAGCTCGGTGTACATCCGGCAGATCTTGTCGACGTACGGCGGCGTCTCGCCATTGCGCGGAATCCCGCCGGCGCGACTGACCGCCCCGGGTCCCGCGTTGTACGCCGCGAGCGCTAGGCGCACCTGCGTCGACCAGCCGGCGCCCGCGTAGCGGGCAAGCTGTTCGGCCAGGTACTTCATGCCGCCGTGGACGTTCTGCCTGATGTCGTAAGGCGCGGTCACGCCCAGGCCGGCCGCCGTGCCGGGCATGAGCTGAGTAAGCCCCTGCGCTCCGGCGTGCGAGCGATCCAGCGGGTTGAAGCACGACTCGGCGTAGATCAGCGACGCACCGAGGGGGCGCGGTACACGGTAGGCCGCACAGGCCTCAAAGAGCGAGTAGACAATCATGTACGCCTGCTGCTGCGACAGCGATCGGTTGAAGTAGCAAGCCAGGTTCATGTACGCGTAGAACTGGGCCTGCTCGTCGGTTGCCACCGCATAGCCCTGGTACTGACCAGTGTCGTGGGTGCCCTGCCAGGGCGACCACAGCGGAGTGCTATAGGAGCCCGCGGCGCCGCTCGTCTGCTGGGTCGGGCCGTAGTAGGGCAAGCCCGTGGCCCGATCCCAGCCGTAGAAGGTGCTGCCGCCGCCTTGCGCGGACTGAATGCGTCTAGGCCCTGAGGACACGTTGGGGTCGGTGCCTGGCTGAGGGTTAGCGAGGCGACCCGCCCTCGGCCCGGCGTCGGATGCGACACCACCACTGTCGCCCCCGGCCGTGAACACCGACTCCGGGGCCCATGCGATCGCGACCAGGGGAGCCCCGGGGCCGGTGTCGGTGGTGGGTGCCGGCACGACGGCCCGTATCCTCATTCCAGCCACTAGAAGGGAATGCTCCCAGGTGTGCAGGGTAAGCCGCGAGCCGCAGTCGGTCGCCACCGCGACGTACACCTGGTGCTCCTCCGTGGCCGGCGCGACCTCACGGACGCTGCCGCTCACGCGGACAGCCCTAGTGTAGCGATAACTGCCGGGGCTCGCGGCGACTGCGGTAAAGGTGATCAGGGGGTTCACGGTGAGCTGGGTCTCGGCCTCCGTGACCCAGTCGCGGAGCAGGTCGGCGGCATCCTGCGCGTAGGCCGTACAGGTCGATACGCCGGCGATGCCGATGACGGCAACAACCAACCAGCGGGGGACCCTCATGTCACTCCCTCGCGCGACCATCGACCACACTCGCGCCCGGGGCTCAGCCCCACATGCCCAGGCTGCTGTCGGTTGGTAGCCCCAAGGGGAGTCGAACCCCTGTTACTGGGATGAGAACCCAGCGTCCTGGGCCACTAGACGATGGGGCCATCAGTCCAACACGACCTGATGTTACAGAGACGGCGGGCGGCGTGTCAACCGCGGAGTCCTCGTGTTCCATCAGCCGTCCCCGCGAAGGGACCGCCGCGCCGCCGTACCCCCCCCTCAAGCTCTCGAACGAGCGGCCGACCGCGGTGTTCACCGCCGGTGGGCGCTCCGCGGTCCTTCGCGCAGAGCCACTGTCAGCGCGCGCACTTCACACGGCCCTAACATAGCAGCCGCCCGGTCGGGGCTCGACCAGGCCCCGGGCCATCAGCATGGTCAGCGCGGTACCCAGCGCCGCCGGGGACAGCCCCGCCTGATCCCCGAGCCAGTCGACATGGGTCGGCTTATGCGACAGCAAGCCCCAGACCTGCCGCTCGTCCGGCGCCAAGGAGCCGAGGTCCAGGTCCCGCTGCGGACACTCGTCTCCGGTCAGCCCGATGAGCGCGAACACGGACTCCGCCGAGTCGACCACGTGCGCGCCGTCCCTAATCAACTTGTGTGCGCCGCGGTTGAACGGATCGCGGACCGACCCCGGCACACCGGCCACCTCGCGGCCAAGCTCGGCCGCCCAGTCCGCCGTGATCAGGGCGCCCGACGACTCGCTGGCCCCGACCACAACAGTGAGGAGTGACAGCGCTGCCACGAGACGGTTGCGCCGAGGGAACACATCCCTAGACGGCTCCGTGCCGGGCGGCATCTCCGTCACAACGGCGCCGCCCGACTCGGCGATCCGCCGTCTCAGCTCCTCGTTCCGCCTGGGGTAGGCGACGTCGATCCCGCATCCCGTCACCGCCGCGGTCAGGCCCCCGACGTTGAGCGCCCCCTGGTGCGCGGCCGCGTCCACGCCGACTGCGATCCCGCTGATGACACACACCCCGCGCGCCGCAAGCCCTTCGGCGATGCGGCAGGCCATGTCCAACCCGTACGGGCTCGAGGCCCTGGAGCCGACGATGGACACGCACCTTCGCGCGAGACAGCTCACGTCGCCCCACACGAAGAGGCACGGCGGCGGGCACTCGAGGTCGAGCAGGCCCTTCGGATAGTCGTCCGACTCGTAGGGCACGATGGCCGCGCCGAGCTCGGTAAGCACCTCGACTTGGGGAGCGCAGTCCGAGGCCAGCACGGCGCTAAGGACTCGGCGGCCGTGCGCGGTAAGGCCTCCCAACGCTTCCGCCTGCGTGGTGCTCGTGGCGGCGACGAACTCGTCCGCCGACCCGAACCGCTCGAGCACCGGGACCACGGCCGGCTTGACGCGGTCGGAGAGAATGCTGAGGCGTACCCAGTCTGACGGCTGCATGTCGCCTGCCGGACGGCAGAACGCCGGCACGGAGAGGCTTGCCGGCTTCCGACCTCTACGCGGTCGAGGCCGAGTATACGCCATCTCTGTTACAATCGGCTGTCTCGGGGAAGGGAGCGCCCGGTGTGCAGGTGACGCTCACCCAGCGCAGCATGGGTCCCGAGGAACTGGCCGGCCTTGCCGGGCCGCTGCTGCTGCGGATCGATGGCCTCTGCGCATCGGTGGCCGTGCTGACGGCGATGCCCCCGAAACGCCTTGCACCATACGCCCTGCCCGGAACGTCAAACCAGTCGATGACCTTCCGCCCGTGCTCACTCGCACGGGAGGCGACGGGACGCAGTTAGCTTTGCGCGTCTGCGAGGGAGACCGGCTCTTGCTCGACGCGACCGCAGACGGCGAAGGGAGTTCGCGTTGATCCGCAGATCATCGGCCGTGATAGCCCTAGGCCTGGCTCTGGTGGCTCTGGTGGCCCTGCCGGGCGCACTGGCGGAGACGGTGGCCGAGCTAAGGATCGAAGGCCTGGTGCACGTGAACCGGGCCGCGATCGATGCCACGATCAACACGCGTCAGGGCGGTCCGTACGAGCCTACCGTAGTGCAAGCGGACTTCGACCGCGTCATGGATCTCGGCTACTTCGATGTGCTGAAGTCCACCGCGGAGGTCAACCGCACCGCCAAAGGCGTCGAACTCACTTTCAAGCTGTTCGAGAACCCCGTCATCACGGCCGTCGGGGAGGTGCGGGGCATCAACGTGCCCGGCATCAACGTCGACCAGATCAAGGCCGTCGTGGCCGCCAACTACAAGGTCGGCGAGGTGTTCAACCACGGCTCGGCCCTCCTAACATGCCGCGCTATCGAGGATGCGTACCGTCAGGCAGGCTATGAGGCATCCGTGCCTCCGCCGCTCATCGGCGACGACGGCGCCGTGCTGGTGCTCGTACATGAGATCACGATCGAAGACGCGACGCTGACGCTCGTCCCGGAGAATGCCTATGTGAACGTGGATGCCCTGAGGAACTGGCTCGGGATCCGCGTCGGCTCAGCCTTCAACGCGGAGCAGATCCGCGCGCGTGCCAACGCCGCGCTGAGCCTGGGCTTCCTTGTGCACATGAGCGTCAACTGGGCCCCGAGCGATACCAACCCGTACGGTTGCATTCTACACTTCGGTGGGCTCCTCGACGAGCGGCCTGTGCCGGCCGCCGAGGGGGCCGCGTTCGTCGACCCGGCCAAGGTGCTGCGCGATCTGGAGGTCTACAAGGTCGAGCCGCTCCCCGGCGGTCTGGTGCTGACCTCACCTCCCACCGATGCCGACCTTGGCGCGCTCAAGGCGAAGTGCGACAACGCCCCTACCGACGGCTCCGTTGGCGGCCAGTACGCGCTCGCGTGCGCCCGAGCCGGCAACACCGATGCCGCCATAGCCGCGGCCCAGAAGGTGATCCCTCTGCTCGAGCCCGCCGCCGGCGACCCCGCCACCGCCGTCACGCTCGCCCGGGTCGCCCTCATAACCGGTGACGCGGCGAGGGCGTTCGCGCTGCTGGATCCACTGCGCCAGGACGGCAAGCTGCCTCTCGACGGCAACCCAGCCTTGATCCAGACGACTGCCTGCCTCCTCGCCGATCAGGCGGTCAGTGGCGACGCCGCCAAGCGCATTCCCGGCGACACGATGGCGTGGGCTGTCAAGACGCTCTCGCTCGCACCGAACCGCGACGCCGTCCAGGCGACCCCCCAGGGCACCGCCTACAGCGCCGCCCTCGGCGCGGCCTGGGATGCGTTCGGCAAGCTCTCCGACGACGACCTCGCCCAGAACCACGAGGCGTACGAGCGCACGACGGGCCTCTTCAGCCTCTTGGCCGCCACCGGCCCTCCGTTCAGCCCGGCGGTCATCGTGCCCGCGTGTCGGCCGTTCCTCGAGTCGGCGGTAGCACCCCCCGGGCTCGATGACGCGCGGCTCACGGCGGCGCTGGAGAAGAGGGCCCAGGACGACCCGGCGATCCGGTTGGCCTGGGCAAGGCAGATCGTGCTAC
>Ga0315280_10002687_pt1 | contig 28464 bp, 36 predicted proteins | sample YL17G06_40_MG_FD_203697 | JGI IMG/M metagenome (GOLD analysis project Ga0315280, IMG submission 203697) | Sediment microbial communities from Yellowstone Lake, YNP, Wyoming, USA - YL17G06_40 | ecosystem: Environmental > Aquatic > Freshwater > Lake > Sediment | place: USA: Wyoming | collected... | reverse complement strand
AAAATAGAAGACTGATTGGAGAAAGAATAACCTATGGCGGAAACGCCATTGCAAAAGTAACCTTCAAATCGAAGCCGCAAATAGCAACAATACCTGCGAGAGCGTTTGAAAAGCCCGAGCTACAAGATCGAAGCGGACAATTAGTAAAGTTGGATGTGAAAATTGAACAGCCGAAAACTGAGGTAATTGAAAGAAAACCGGTAGAGACTTCAAGCGTAAGAATCGAGGAAGCTGAAGTCATAATCAGCTGTGGAAGAGGCTTAGAAAACAAGGAAGACAAAGCCTTGCTCGAAGAGTTAGCAACGGTTCTATGTGGACAGGTTGGATGCTCAAGACCGCTGGTTGAAGATAGAAAGTGGTTTTCAGAATGGGTCGGGCTTTCAGGGCATAAGGTGAAACCTAAGCTCTACATAGCTTGCGGAATTTCAGGAGTAATTCAGCATGTGGCGGGAATACGCGACTCAAGAGTGATAGTAGCAATCAACAAGGACCCAGAAGCGCCCATATTCGAAATAGCAGACTACGGGGTCGTTGGTGATCTGTATGAGATACTTCCGGCTCTGAAAGATGCCCTGAAAAAACAGCTCCAGTAATTTCTACTTTTCTGCTTTTATGAAACAGGGTGCCGTCAACACATCTGTCAGTGCACATCAGTCGAATCTGTAAATATGGAGGAATACAGCTAACACTCTGAGCATGACACATCTCGAAGATGACAGATTGAAGATATTTAGCGCCTAATATTCGTGGAACATTAGAACCGGTAAAGAGTCCGATTGTATGTCTGCCGTAAAGACAAGCAAAGTGGAACAAAGCCTATTCTCAGTCAATCGTTAAGGATACTGTTAGCTTGTTGGACATAGCTTTCCTTCGCTGATTTTTCCTTCAGAGAGAAATTCTTAAAAGAAGCTAGCCAAGGATCTTATGGAAGAATTGGACATTCTTGCCGAGATAAAGAAACAGTTGGTGAAGGCAAAAAGTGTCGCTAGTTACCGAGATTTGGAAATCTAAGACGAAGGAAAATAGCAATTCTACGTGCTTGGAAAAGCGAGTTCAGGAATTTCGGTCTTTTTGATCTCTATCATTTTATCGAGAAGTTCTTCGTTCGCAAAATAGTATGCTTCCTTCGATCGCAATGCCCCAGAATCTCGCAATTCATGCAGCACATGTCTAAGTTCAAGGAACGGTCTGGTTCTATACGTTTCTACAAATCTGCGAAACAGCGAACTTGCACTTTTATAAAGAACTGTTTCGGATTCAAGCGCAGGGCCATAGTAGCAATTATCAAGGTGTACTAGCGTTTCGAATTGTTGGATATGAAATACTTCTTTAAGTAATGGATAACGCTTTTCGATGACATAGGCTAAAACGAGCGTCTCAAATTGTCTATCGCTCTTTGCTTCTTTCCTCAACGCTGTGAACATGTCCCCATATGTGTATCCATATTGAATTTTCTTTATTAGATTCAGGTCTTCCAGTAGAAGAATCCAACGCATGACCTTCTTCCCAAGTTTCTCTATATCCTCAAAAGGTATCATAACGTCTTTTTCTTGCATGAAATTCGCCAAAATCATATTAATTGGATTTAGGAATACTCTTGCAGGGCTTGTATTGGCTAGCTCTAGAGCTGAGACCTGAACCACAATGCTTTCCGCTTTTTCTCGCCACATTTCAAGATATGAACGTAGAATGCCTAAACATTCATCGCGTGAGGTGGAGCGATCTTTGATGAATTGCAGTTTCTCAGTGAAATATAATGTTCCCAACTGCTTCATGGGAAGAACTTTGACAAACCTCTGTTCTTCTGGATACTCATTCTTGACCAAGCGCGGATAGTTAGCGCGCTGGTTTGTCCCTAAATTGGTTAATGTTTATTTTTGTGGTTGGGGTCTCGTATTTAGTGAGTTACGTCCAAGCTTAGGATCCCAGTCCCTCTCCACGCCAACACTCTCCATCCCTCACCTTAAGAGAGTGTAAGGCATTTATGGGATAGAACAGTGATAGCGGACAGCCAATACAGTGATAAGAAGTTCAGGAAGGCTGTTGACGAGACAGTGATTCCTTATCCGGCAAACCAGAAACGCGGTGTGAAAGGCCTATTTAAAGTGGACAAGAAGTTTAGGACGTATGGGCCAGAAGACCAGAAGAGAAAATATCACAAAAGACCCTCAATAGGAGCTGTTTACAGCTTTCTGAAAACACAATACAGTTTGGTCATAAACAAGGTTAGAGGGTTAAAGAACGCCGCCGTCTACGCGCTTTACAGCGTACTGTGCCTGGTTCTAAATAGAGAAGCAGCAGAAAACCTTGGACGACCAGACAAAGCAGTCTCCCCAACATACTTCAACACTTAATTTCGGGACAAGTCAGCGCGCTACTAAACATCCTAAATATTGTGTAGCAATAAACAATATAAGCTTTTATTTCCAAATATGAAATATATCTCTTAAAAACTAAAAGAAAAAGGGAGAGTTAATGGATGTTTAGTATGTTGACCGTTTTCTTTCGCAGTTTGACAGCAGCCACTGCGATTGCTATTACGATTGTGGCTCCGATCAGGATCATTAACATATCCGCACGTTTAACAAGCTCAGTCAGATACTTGTTAGGCGACCGTGGTAATTGGCATGACATTAAAAGGTAAACCTTATTCCGTTTTCTCTGTATATTTCAAATATCTCCATGCTATAAACCCAAAGAATGACATGGCAAAACTAACCATTACGAAGGTATCGAGGGTAAGCCATGGTAAGTTTCTGTCTACAGGCCAGTCCCCGGACCACGTTTGGGTTATGTTAATAGCTAATACTCCATATCCTACAATGATTAGTCCGTAAATCATCAAGGCTTCCGTGATGGCAAGGAACAGCTTACGACTGTTCATTCTGTTTCATCCTCTATCTTTCTTATTGAGATATAAGTTGTATGTAAAATTTTAATTATTTATTGCAATAACTGTTTTTAGATTCGACGTTATTTTGATTCTGAGGAGTAAAGGATGAAGATTGAGGCTGTGCTTTTTGATTTGTTTGACACACTATTGCTAATAGAGGATTATGAAATTAATTATCCACCATGTTTGAGAAAGCTTTATGAATCTCTAGTCAAGCATGGGGTTAATGTTTCTTTTGATGTCGTCGTCTGCTCCAGCTGTGTCTAGGAGACTGTATTTTTCCATGGTCTTCCCAACATCTCTGAGCGCATCTTTTGGGGTCAGTTTTAGGTTTCTGTATCCAGCTTCAATTAGCGTCAGTTGTTCTATGACATCGATAATCTCAGAGAGCTGCCTTTCGGTTGGCATGTGTTGTTCACTTAAGAGAGATACATCGTAAATCTGCTTAGGAATATCAGCTGGCTCTTTTATCCCTATAGTGTTCTCAGCGAGTGTTAGGAGTTTGTCGCCAATGAGCGCAGTGACCGAGTAGCACTTAAGCTTCTTGATTTCTACAGCGAATGTTTCCACTTGTGTGACTATCTCAACAGGCAGTTTAAGGTCTTCTAGCAGGAATTCCACTTTTATTTGATCGATCGATCGATCAAGCACAATCAAAGACAATAATGGGGGTGTAATTACAAAAAGCGAGTGATTCAAAGAATGAGCTGTTCCCAGCAATGTTAGATTCCTGTTTGGCTTTGCTTGTCTTTCCATGTGCCTACGTCCTGTTTCTCTCTCATTCAGAGGTTTGCGTTGGCAACTTCATATTCGCAGTTCTTTCATTAGAAGCTTGTTTGAAAATAAACTTTCGTAACTTGCTCGGCTAGAAAATAATTGGTGATGAGCACATAATGTGCTTTGGAGATCGATCGAGTACGCGCGTGCTCGCGCTCAATCGTTAAAGAAAGTTTATATCAATTGAAGCATCAGTAATATCGGTTTGACTTATGGTCAAGGTAAAAGGCCTCAAGTTTACGGTAATTCTCAGAGAAGAATCTGAGGGAGGATACTCAGCTCAAGTCATCGAGCTTCCAGGATGCATCAGCGAGGGGGAAAACCGTAAGCAAGCCATAGCCAACATACGAGAAGCTATCGAGGGATACTTAGAAGCGTTCCCAGAAGAATTAAACCAGCTTAAACGAAAAAGGGAGCTGGTGGAGATAACTGTCTGAAAAACTTCCATCCATATCTTGGCGCAAAATTATAAAAGCCCTTAGCAAAGCAGGTTTCAAAATAACCCATCAAAAAGGAAGTCACATATACTTAACAGACGGTAAACATAAGATCACGGTTCCACGCCACGAAACCATCAAAAAGGGAACACTCATCTCAATCATACAACAAGCGGGATTAACAAGAGAGGAATTCCTAAGACTGTTAAAGAAGAAGTAATCCGCATAGATAGAAAAAATGAGTTAGCCTATTTGTAGGCTATGAATTCTTTTCCTAGCAGTTCTCTGGCTATGACCGTTCTTTGAATGTTCGTAGCTCCTTCCGCGCCTATGCAGTAGGACATTATACCTCGCAAACCCATTTCCAACGGGCATTCCTTTGTGTATCCATATGCTCCAAGCCAGATCATTGTGTCCTTGTAAATATCAAAAGCTAAATGCGGCGCTAACAACTTGCAAGCTGCAATCATTCTGGTCACTTCCAACGCGGTGAACTTGTTTTCCTTGTAACGTTGATCCATCATCCATGCAGTGCGAAAAGTAAGCGATCGTAATGCTTCAAGGTGTGCCCAATCGTCAGCCAGTTCGAACTGAAGCCCTTGGAACTTGCCGATTGGTCTTCCGAAAGCTTTTCGCTCTTTTATGTATTCCATGCCGATGTCAAGAGCGCGTCTTGCTGCACCAGTGCAAACTGCAGAAATCAGTATACGCGCTGTGTCGAAGCCTTCCATGGTCAAGTAGAAGCCTTTGTCCACTTCACCGATGCGATAAGAGTCGGGTACCTTTACATTTTTCATCAGAAATCCACCGGTTGAGATTGCCATTCTTCCCATGTCTTCATAGCGCTTGTTGATCTCAACTCCTAGCGCGTCCATTGGAACATAGAAACCTGTCATCCCGCGATGTGCAGCCTCTGGCGGTGCAGGTGACGTTCGTGCAATCACGAAGTAGCCTCCGCCAAGTTTTTTCGCTTCTTCTGTGCCGCTGATGTAGGTTTTCTCGCCGTTGAGAATCCAGTCGTTTCCTTGTTTCTTGGCTGTAGATTTGAAACCTGAAACGTCTGAGCCTCCGCTGGCTTCTGTGGATCCTATGCCTATGAAAGCGTTGCCTTTAATGGCCTTCCGGATCACTGCATCACGCACCTGTTCGCTGCAGTGTCTGTCAACAACGTAGCCCCAAGATGATTCCACAAGCCAAAGCACCGGAAGCGCGATGCTTACGTCTGCGTAACCAAGTTCTTCAGCTGCAACGCATGCAGTAACCCAGTCCGCGTCGGTTCCACCGTGTTCCTGCGGAGCTGTCATAATGAGCAACCCCATGTCACCCATGCTTCTGAGTATCTCCTGCGGAATGAAACCATCGGTGTCCATTTCTCTGATTTTCTCCATCGGCAAGTTCTTTTCGCACCATTCTCGAACAGCCTTGCGGAAAAGTTCCTGTTCCTCTGTGAAACCGAAATCCACCATTTTTTCACCTTGAAAGCAAGTTCTACAACTACTGATATAAAAGTCGTCTGGGCCTTCAAGCCGAAATTCTGGCTATGACTTGATCAACTGGACTTTGGTTCAAATGCAACCCGAGTTTCCTTTCATCGATGCCAAGGGCCAAGCCAAGTAACTGAGTATAGTAAACCACAGGAACATTGAGCTTTGCTCCAACAGTCGTTCCCGCGTCCTTCTGCTTGACATCAAACATCAGTTGACAATCTGGGCAGGAAACAACTAAACCATCCACCGCAAGATTCTGCACAGCCTTAAGTTTGGACCCGGTGAGTGAAAGGGCAGAGTCAGGATGACTGTACATTAGGGCTGAGCCGCAACAATCTAGTTTTTCAACGTATTCTACTGTTTCCGCTCCGAGCGCCCCTATCAATTCATCTAGTTTCCGAGGATTCTCAGCATCGTCAACTCTTCCAAGGTCGCTGTAACGGATGATTTGACAACCGATATGGGTTGCAACTTTCAAACCTTTAAGCGGTTTCGCCACAGCTTTCTTGATACGTTCTAGCCCAACAAGATCGTGTAGAAGATCGATCGTGTGCCAAATCTTAATGTTCAGATTGTACTCTAGGCCTTCTTCCTTTAGCAGATCTTTGATTTTCTGACCAGCTTTTGCGCTGGTGCTGATGAGGTTTTTTGCTTCAGATATCGTGAAGTGACAACGGTTACAGGGAACGAGCAAATTGTCTAAGCTAGTCAGGTTTGCTAATGCTAGAATCCTTGCTCCTAAGTAGTTGGCTGTAAAATCGTTAACGCTTTTGATGGGATCTCCACAGCACATAGATTCTCGCAAGTCAACAAGTTTAATGCCAAGCTTTGGGAGAACTTCGCGGACGGACATCTCATAGGCGAATTGACCTGTCAGTATTCGGCAACCCCAAAAAACCGCGGTCTTCACCTATTTCTCCTCCATGGTCTTCATAAAAACCGCTTGAAAGCCTACCTTCGGAGAAATAATTTTGGGCAACTTCAAGCATTCACGGTCAACAGTCTCCATCTTCCTAGTTACAACCTTCTGCGCAGTTTCTGCCAAACCAGTTTCAAGGATTTGCGAAACCGCTTTCAAATAACCCTCAGGCACTTTCGCCTCTCTTTCAACAGCAAGATTTCTGAGAGCCATTATCACATGGTAAGGCGACGCCTTCTGAGGGCATCTCTGAACGCATTTCAAGCAAGTCACACAGGTCCAAATTATGTCTGAAGAAGGCAATTCATCTACAAAACCCAAGTTGACAAGCTTTATTATTTCATGTGGCTTAAGCTCTAAGAGCTTTAATGCAGTGCACCCGCTTGTGCATTTGATGCATTGGAAACAGTTTACAAGCTCTCTCCCACGTAGTTTCGCTAGGATCTTCTCACGTGATTCGAGATTGGGCTTAGCCATTGACATCAAATCGACTAGACTCAATTCACTTCCCTCCCTCAGCACAAGCCTCTTCGAGAGCCGCTTCAACTTGCGTTAACACTTGTTTATTGCTGTACTGCTGAATTTTGATAGCGCCAGTCGGGCATGCTGAGCTGCACAAGCCGCAGCCCTGGCACATGGCCTCAATAACTTCAGCTCTAAGCCTTTCGTTGCCATTCACGACTTCAGGCTTTATCTCTATGGCAATAAAGGGACAGATTGATTCACAGATTCTGCATCCGCTGCACAGATCCTTGTCCACTACGGCTTTCAAAGGTTCAAGCTCAATTTCTCCGCTCAAAAGCAAATCTATGGCCTTTGCTGCCGCTCCGCTTGCTTGTGCTACAGTGTCCGGTATGTCCTTGGGACCTTGGCATGCGCCTGCTAGAAAGATTCCCGCCATTGCGGTTTCAAGCGGTCGCAGCTTCGGGTGGGCTTCCAGCAGGAAACCATCTGCGCTTCTTGAAGCATGAAAGAGTGCACTGATGTTTCCAAGGTCACTGTTCGGCACAAGCCCCGCTCCCAGCACGACTAGATCTGCATGCATTTCCAAGAGCTTGTTAGTTCCTTTGTCAAAAACGTCAAAGTAAAGTGAACCATCCGGGGCGCTGTGAATTTCAGATGGCAAACCACCTATGAAATCTATGTCCATGTCCCTTGCACGCCTGTAAAATTCGTCGTAACCCTTGCCAAAAGCTCGCATATCGATGAAGCAGACGTATATTTTCACGTTTTCACTGATTTTTTCCCGAGCCAGAATGGCCTGTTTCAAGGTTGCCATGCATCCGACACGGCAACAATATTCATGGAAACGCTTGTCTCGAGAACCCACGCATTGAATAAAAACTATCGTTTCAGGTGGCTTGCCGTCTTTCGGAGTAAGAATCTTGCCACCAGTCGGCCCGGATGCATCTGATATCCTTTCAAACTCGATATTTGATATGACGTTTTTGAACCGTCCGTAACCAAGCTCCACCATTCTTGAAGCATCAAAGACTTCGGAACCCACTGCGAGCACTATGCCGCCTACTTTAGCTTGAATTGTTTCCGTTTGCTGCTCAAAGTTGATGGCTTTGGCTTCGCATGCGTCTTGGCACTTGCCGCATACACCTTTCTTGTACTTCAGTCTGAGGCAGTAGTCTGGGTCAATTGTCGCGATTTTTGGCACGGCATGTGGTGAGTAGATGGATATTGCACGTTTTTCGCTTAGATTTTCGTTGAACTTGTCTAGCACTTTGACTGGACAAGCTTTTGTGCATATTTCACAGCCTACGCATCTTTCTGCATCTACGTATCTGGGTTTTCTTAGGATTGAGACTTCATAGTTTCCGACAAAACCTTTCACGTTCGTGACTTCCGCGTTTGTTAACAGCGTTATGTTCTGATGCTTAGTCACGTCAACCATCTTAGGCGTCAAAATGCATGCACTGCAATCCAGAGTTGGAAAAGTCTTGTCCAACTGTGACATGCGCCCCCCAATGCTAGGGGCTTTCTCTACAAGATAGACCTTGAACCCTGCATCGGCTAAGTCCAATGAAGCTTGTATTCCCGCAATTCCGCCGCCGACAACTAGAACACTTTTTTCAACGGTTACTTTGCGTTTTTCCAATGGCTCCAAAAGTCTTGCACGAGCCACACCCATTCTCACAAGCGCTTTTGCCTTTTCCGTGGCTTTTTCAGGCTCATGAGTGTGTGCCCAAGAGACTTGTTCCCGTAGATTAACTATTTCCGTCAAGTAAGGGTTAAGTCCGGCTTCCGCAACTGCTCGGCGGAAGGTTTCTTCATGCATTCGAGGCGAGCATGTTGCAATTACTATCCTGTCAAGGTTGAGCGCTTTAATATCATCCTGAATCATGCGTTGCCCAGGCTCAGAGCACATGTAAGTATAATGTTTGGTCACTACAACGTCGGGCAAGCCTTTAGCATATTCTACAACCTTTTCCACATCAACAACGCCAGCAATGTTTAAGCCGCAGTGACAAACATACACGCCTATCCTTGTCATCAGTCAGGCATCCATAATCTTGATCGAACTAATTGCGCTTTGACCCTCTATTATCCTTTCTGTCAAAGACATGGCAATTTCAATGTTGAAAATCGGAAGCAGAAACTGCAACTTAAAAGGATTCTCTGATGAGAAACCTTACATATTGTCACATTCTTCTGATCTAATACACTGAAACCTTAGCTACTCCTTTTACATTCAACAATTCTGGAATCAATTCTCCTGGAATCTTCTTTTCAACAATCAACGAAAGTTTTGGTTCAGGCGAAAGCTCCGGATCGTCTACAATTGCCTGTCTTATGCTCAGACCGTTCTTTGCCAAAATCATTGCAGAATTAGCCAGTATGCCAGGAATCTTAGCGTCCACCGGCGTTATTTCAACCACTCCAAGGTTCAAGTGCTTGGCAATCTCCTTCAGTGAATGCCCAGCAGACCTTATGCTCTCAAATATCAATCGGAGTTCGCGGTTAGCTTTGATCGCGTTTAATGTTTCTTTCACTGTGCGCCTATCTACTCCAGCAACTCGGGCTACACGCACTGGTGGAATCTCGATTTCGTTAAGATAGATTTTCCCATTCTTCACGCTTAGCCCGTTTTCTATGAGTAGGCGGGCTACTTTAAGCCTTTCTGGATGCTCGTCAAAATATTTTTTCACGTTGTTCCACATATTATCGTTTCCTTCATGTACATTTTTGTGCAATAAAGTATAAATGTGTTGTTATGATTAGATTGACTATTAATGTGTACAAACGTACTGAAACATACTTAGGAGAGAAGAAAACGGCCCAGAGGGATAAAATGAAAGAATACATAACAAGATTGAAACTCGAAGAAATGCCAACATCTTCGCGCAGAACTTTATCACAGGTTATCAGAGAAGCAGATCGAGGTCAGCGTTCCGGTATACGTATGATTGAAATCTCTCTTTTGAGAAGCCACGAGAGATTGGATGCACAACGCCTTCTCAATCTGAAAGCTGAGATTAAGTCAGACGGCATCCTAAAAAGACCTATAGCGGTGGACATGAACACAAACGTGGTTCTTGATGGACACCACAGAATTGGGGCGTTGAGACTTCTAGGATGCTCCAAAATACCAGTTCTCTTCGTCGATTATCAGTCTCCTAAGATCGGAGTCAAGACTGCTGAAAACGGCAAAGAATATCCAAAGCACAAGGTCATTGAAGCCGCCTTGAAGGGGGAACTGCTTCAGCCCAAGTCTACATGGCATTACGTCACGTTTTCTAAGGAAATAGCCCACATCTCCAAAATACAAAATCTAGTCGATGTGCCACTCGAAGATTTGAAGTAGAGGCACTTATTCTGCTAGAGTTGCGCCTCGAAAGGAAGTTATGCCATCGTCGTGTGGTTAGGTACAGATCTAGACACAAAAGATTTAAATATTTCGTATACGTACAGTTATGCTCACATGACAGGAGAGAAGCAACATGCCTACTAGGAAAATAGTCATGGACGAGGAAGACATCCCCAAACAGTGGTACTGCATAACGCCCGACCTACCAAAACCACTCCCTCCATTTATAGATCCGGAGACGAGGGAGCCCGGCGTGGGGATTGTCCCTAAAATATTTCCCAAACAGATTATCGCTCAGGAGCTAAGCAAGGATCGGTGGATAGACATCCCTGAGGAGGTAAGGGAGGTCTACAAGCTTTGGAGACCTACCCCTCTCTTCAGAGCTATCGGGCTGGAGAAGGTTTTGAAGACCCCTGCTAAGATCTATTACAAGTATGAGGGGGTTAGTCCTGCAGGAAGTCACAAACCCAATACCGCCGTTGCTCAAGCCTACTACAACATGAAGGAAGGCGCCGAACGTATGGCCACGGAGACAGGGGCTGGTCAATGGGGATCCGCCCTAGCCTTCGGCTGCATGATGTTTGACTTAAAATGCACAGTGTACATGGTCAAAGTGAGCTATCAACAAAAACCCTACAGAAGAGTCATGATGGAATCTTTTGGAGCAGATGTTTATCCAAGTCCCAGCAAACAAACAGAGAGCGGCAGAAAGATCTTAAAAGAAGACCCAGATAATCTAGGTAGTTTAGGAATCGCCATAAGCGAAGCCGTTGAGGACGCCCTCACCCATGAAGGAGCCAACTATGGCATAGGCAGCGTTTTCAACCACGTTCTATTACATCAAACCGTGATAGGATTGGAGGCTAAGAAGCAACTAGAAGTTGCAGAAGACTACCCAGACGTAATATACGGCTGCATAGGCGGAGGCAGCAGTTTCTCTGGACTCTTCTGGCCCTTCTATTACGACAAAGTTTCAGGAAAGGCTCCTAAGGACACTCGGTTCGTAGCGATTGAAGCCACAGCTTGCCCCAAGGTTACTAGGGGAGAATACATTTATGATCACGGCGACACGGCGAGGTTAACCCCCTTGGTTCCTATGCATACTCTTGGCCATGAATTCATACCGTCCGGAATCCATGCTGGAGGTCTACGCTACCACGGAATAGCTCCTACGATAAGCCGACTAACCTCAGAGAAGAAAATGGAAACAAAAGCCTACAACCAAGTGGAAGTCTTCGATGCTGCCAAGCTCTTCATCAGAGCTGAGGGTATAATACCGGCTCCTGAGCCAGCCCATGCCATCAAAGGAGCCATCGATGAAGCCTTAAGATGCAAAGAGACAGGCGAAGAAAAAGTCATTCTTTTCCTGCTGTGCGGCCACGGCTATTTCGACATGCAAGCCTATGATGATTACTTAAGCGGTAGGCTGTCCCCATATGAATATCCGACAGAAAAAGTTGAAGAATCCATGCGAAAACTTAGGAAACTATACCCTTGGCTGGACGAGGCTGTCAAGAAGTTTATTTGAATGAAAACCCCCTCCTTATTTGCCAAAACATGCTCAAAGAAAGATGATGCCCGCAAGTTCCAATCTCTGTTTTTATGTTCCAAAAGCTGCACTTATCGTTCACCATAATGCGTAACTAGAGATGGAGAAGGACAGGCATTGCACACAAAAGTGGAAAAGAAGTTACTGCCTGACTTTGAAAATGAAGTTTCTGTAACGACCGTTGGCTTCATCGTCAACCCAATCGCTGGAATGGGAGGAGCGGTTGGGCTCAAAGGTACTGACGGAAGAGCAATTCTTAAAAGGGCTAGGCTTCTGGGGGCAAAACCCACAGCCTCGGCGAGGGCGGAATCCTTTCTCTCCGAATTAGAGCCTGTCCAAAAAAGGATACATCTTGTTGTCGGAGCGGGCAGGATGGGGGAAGAGGAAGCTCGAAGCCGCGGTTTCGCCTGCACAGTTCTTGGGAAGAGAAAGAAAGAAACCACCGCTGAAGATACAAAGGAGATTGCAAGGAGAATCACAGGCATAGGCGCCGCTCTTCTGATCTTCTGTGGTGGAGACGGAACAGCCCGAGACATACTAAACGCAGTCAACACCCATCTTCCAGTACTGGGCGTTCCAACAGGCGTGAAAATGCATAGCGCCGTTTTTGCGGTGGAACCGAGGGCTGCAGCAAAGATAGCCATGGGGTTCCTATGGGGAGAAATGCCCCTAAGAGAAGCGGAGGTAATGGATGTGGATGAAGAGGCCTTTAGGGAGGGACGCGTATCTGCAGAGCTATACGGCTACGTGTTAACCCCATACGAGCCGTATTTGATTCAAGGAGTAAAGATGGCAAGTCCGATAACAGAGAGTGAAATGCGCAATCAAGCGGCCATAGCAATCTACTTCATTGAGAACATGAAAAATGATGTGGTTTACATTATTGGTCCAGGAACAACCACCCGCACCATCGCAGATCTCTTGGACGCAAAGAAGACTCTTTTGGGAGTGGATCTTTTCTGTGACAAGAAACTCGTGGGCAAGGACGTAAATGAGAAGCAGATATTGGAGAAAATCAATGGAAAAACCGCACAGATCATTGTCACTCCGATCGGAGGCCAGGGCTTCATATTTGGAAGGGGAAACCAGCAGATAAGCTCCGAGGTAATTCGGCAGGTCGGTTGGAATAACATAGTTGTGGTTGCCACAGAGGGCAAATTGGAAAGTTTGAGCAGTCTGAGGGTTGACACTGGTGATCCAAGTCTCAACGACACGCTTCGAGGACACTCCCTCAATGTTATAACCGACTACAAAACGGAACGTGCGATACATGTTAAATAGCAGTAAAACAAAGTTTGTGATCCAAATACTTGTCAGGATCCATTCTCAACGTATCTTTCTCCGATAACATTCCCAATAGGCGCGCACTAAGGAAATGAACGGTTAAACGTAGAGGTTATTAGCATAAAAATAGTATAGTAGCTGAAAGGCGATAAGATGATTCAGATCAATGCTCCTCAGATCGATGAACAGGAAATCGAAGCCGTTGTCAAGGTTCTGAAAAGTGGCATGCTTACTCATGGACTGGGTGCAGGTCCGATGGTCACACAGTTTGAGAAGTCATTTGCGAAGTTTGTGAAGGCAAAACATGCAATAGCAATGAACACGGGGACCGGTGCCTTGCATTCAGCACTTGCAGCGGTCGGTGTGAAGACGGGCGATGAGGTTATTCTGCCAAGCTTCACTTTTGTCGCGACAGCCGAAGTTGTTGTCTTTGTGGGAGCCAAACCGGTGTTTGTTGACATAGATCCAGACACCTACACTGCTTCTCCGCAGGCAATCGAAAGAGCCATAACGAAAAAGACTAAGGTCATAATGCCAGTAGACCTCTACGGTTTGCCGGCTGACATGCAGCCAATAAGGGAAATCGCGGACAAGCATGGACTGAAGATCATTGAAGATGCAGCTCAGGCCCACGGGGCTATCTATAAGGGAAAACCGCCAGGAGCCTTTGCCGATGCTGCTTGCTGGAGTTTCTATGGAAGCAAGAACATGACCACAGGTGAAGGCGGAATGATCACTACGAATAGTGACGAGATTGCAGAAGCGCCGCGGTACATTCGAAGCCATGGGGAGAAGCAGAAGTATCAGTCCCTCATGCTTGGGCATAACTATCACATGCCAGAAATAGAAGCTGCAATAGGTTGTGTGCAACTGAAGAAATTGCCCGAATTCGTCGCCAGAAGACGTGAAAACGCGAGAAGGCTGTCGCAAAAACTTGAAAAGGCAAAAAAATTGCAGTTGCCAACGGAGCCAAAAGGCTTCAAAAGCAGCTGGTACCTCTACACTGTTAGATTGAAGAACGCAAAAAACGAGAAAAGAGACAGAATCGTTGAGAAATTGAAGCAAAAGGGAATAGGCGCATTTGTATGCTATGTAAACCCAATACATCTTATGCCGTACTACCGTAAGTTTGGAAAATACAGACTCCCCGAAACAGAGAAAGCGTCAAAACAAGTGTTTTCGTTACCAGTTCATCCCGGTGTCACGGCGGAACAGATAGACTTCATAGGCGAAACGGTTTTGCATTTGCTAAAGTAGTTCTGGCAACGTTAAGGTTTATATGGAATGGTTTAGGTTATATTGACCCTCCAAGTTTGGGGTTTTAACGGAGGATTCCATCATGCAGAAAATCAAGGTTATTATAATGGGCGCGGCTGGCCGAGACTTTCACAACTTCAACGTTTACTTTAGAAATAACGATTCTTACGAAGTTGTGGCATTCACAGCCACACAGATTCCTGGAATAGAAGGTCGAAACTATCCGGTCGAGCTTGCAGGCTCAAAATATCCGGACGGCATACCAATCTATCCGGAAGAAGAACTGCCTAAACTGATAAAGCGGCATGACATTGACCATGTTGTCTTCGCTTACAGCGATGTTTCACATGAATATGTTATGCATAAAGCTTCCATAGCATTAGCAAACGGCGCAGATTTTCGCTTAATGGGACCCAAGACGACAATGTTGAAGGCAGAAGTTCCAGTTGTTTCTGTGTGCGCTGTGAGAACAGGCTCAGGGAAAAGTCAAACTTCGAGGCAAGTTGCAAAGATCTTGAAAAACAAAGGTTTGAAGGTTGCAGCCGTCAGACATCCAATGCCTTACGGAGATCTGAGGAAGCAAATTTGGGAACGCTTCGCCTCTTACGAAGATCTAGACAAATACGAGTGCACGATTGAGGAAAGGGAGGAGTATGAACCCCACATTGACAACGGCATAATTGTTTACGCGGGGGTTGATTATGAAAAAATCCTCAGGGAAGCCGAGAAAGAAGCCGATGTCATAGTTTGGGATGGAGGCAACAACGACATGCCCTTCTACAAGCCAGACCTAAGTATCGTCGTAGCCGATCCGCACAGGGCTGGTCACGAATTGGCCTATCATCCTGGTGAGACAAATTTGCGGATGGCAAATGTTGTAATAATAAACAAGATTGACACTGCAGATCCGCAAAAGGTGGAGCAGGTCAAAGAAAACATAAAGCTCGTTAATCCAAACGCTACAGTGTTGGAAGCCGCTTCGCCAATAACTGCTGACAGACCAGAGGCAGTCAAGGGCAAGCGGGTTTTAGTGATTGAGGATGGGCCCACATTAACGCATGGTGGCATGCCTTACGGGGCTGGAACAGTGTTTGCGAAGAAGTTTGGGGCGGGTGAAATTGTCGATCCGAAGCCTTATGCTGTGGGTTCGATAAAGGAAGCATACAAAAAATACGCACATTTAGGGCCGCTTCTTCCAGCGTTAGGTTATGGTGAAAAACAAGTGGCTGAGCTTAAAGAAACAATTGACCACACGCCTTGTGATGTTGTTGTTATCGGGACACCCATAGACTTGAGAAGGGTCATGAACATCAACAAGCCAACCGTGAGAGTGAAATATGAGCTCAAAGTGTTGGGACCAGTATCGCTTGAGCATATTTTGGACGATTTTATTCAAAGAAGCTGGAAAAAACAATGAGTGAAGAAAAGACGGAGATTTCGCGCATAAAGGTAAAGTTTATAATCGAAGGTTTAGGGGAGACAGAGGGAGAGCTTGTGCGCTTTTTGGCCCCAAGAACAGTGGACATGATAGTCCGTAAACTGCCAATAGAAGGCAGGGCAGCCCTGTGGAAGGAAGAGGTCTACTTTGAAACCCCGATTAAGATGGGAGAGGAGAAAGCGAAGGGCACTGTTGAAATCGGAACTATTGCATTCTGGCCTATGGGTAGCGCCATATGCATATTCTATGGGGCATCGCAACCATACAGCCCGGTGAGTATTTTGGGCAAGATCACCGGGAACCTTGAATTATTCAAACAGATAAAGAGTGGCACAAAAATCAGAGTTGAAAGCATCTAATAAACTAAGGAGCTTTCTCTCCACATATCTAGAAGCTTTTCACATTCCTCTATTACCGTTTTTTCTCGGCTTTTCCTTTTCAAGGTTTCAAGAAACTCTATCCGCTTTTCATTTGAGCGCTTTTCCGCTGCTCCACCATAATAGAGTTTGCTTTCAAGATATTCTTTCATGTGGTTGGCCTTTTGCACAAAAACGCTGGCAGCGTCAACTGGATTCTCCACAGCATAATCATTCGCCCATATAGTTGCCTCTGCTTGCCGAAGCTGAGTTAAACCGTCAATTTCCTTTATGCTACGAATATATGGTCTAAGGAAATCGTAATAACCCGCAATCTTGACAAGCCTAATTGCCTGTTTCGCTTTCTGCTTAAAGTTTGGATTTCCCATGATTCTTAGGCGGTGTTTGTATCCTTCATCAACGAGTTCTTTGGCTTCTTTAACCTCAATTTCCGTGTAGATTCTTCTGGGAAATTTCAACTAAATCTTAGCCTTCTAAAGGTTAACAGAAAATCTATGTGAATGAATAAACGTAAAACGAAAGAATAGTCTAGTCTACCTTGTATATTTTGATGTTATGGCTTCCGGAAACAAGCTGGATCGCACCGTTCTCCTGCAGTTGCTCCAAGAAATCCTTTGCTGCACTTATGCGTATGTTAAAACGTGTTGCAACAGTATAGGGGGTCAAAACGTGCATTCTCTTCAGTTCACTAATGGTCTTCTCGCTTCTCGGATCTGGCGGAATTACTGCAGAAGGTTTCTTCTCTTTCGGTGCTCCTGCTTTCTCCTTTTTCTTCTTCTCTTTCTCCTGCTCGTCCTTCTTGTCTTGCATACGTTCCATTTGTTTCAGGCTGAGCTTCTTTTTTCCACCCATGTTTACCAGCTTCCATAATTCAAGTTTGCCTTGTAGTTCTTAAGGGTTTTCCATGCTCAGAACGTGTTGAGCTATCTAAAGTTTATGCTCGTATCGCATCTACGATTATGGAGCCCTTTTCCAGTTTGATCCATCGCAATATTGTCGGTTTAGACAAAAAGAAAGGAGAGACTTAGGAAAATAGGGTTATTTGCCCATTACTTTTCTGGCAGCGATTTCGATGTCTTCAGATTTTATGGTTTTTCTTCCAGCATGCATTGCGAAGTCTAGGGCTTCTTTGGCGATTTTCACGCCTATCTCCTCTAAAGCTTTAGCCAGCTCCTTCGCCGCTGCTTCACTTACTCTGTCGGCTCCAGCTTTTTTGCACAGTCTATGCATTGGGGCTACAGCCAATTCTAAATCGACCATAAAGAGTCCTCCGTAGCCTCTTTTACTATTTAAAGCCATATTTAACGTTTATTGTTAATAATCCTTAGCAAATAGACGCTGTTAATTACTCAATAGCTGTGGTGCTGATAGATTCTAGAAACCGTATGCCAAGCTTCCCAACTTTTTCGATATTGAAAAGGGCTATTTCTCTTAAGCTATGTGTTTTTTCCAGTTCATGGATGAAAGCGTGGCCAAGATAATATCCTGTCTGCTTTTTTCCTTGAATGTTGAACCAAGAGCCAAAGAAATCTTTTACCGAAGCTTGCTTTTCTACTCTTTTTAAGAATTCTTTGGCCAACCAGCTCCGATGTCGCTTGCACCATAAGAGCCATTTCTTGTCTTGTGCCATGTGCCATGTTTCTCTTCCAAGAATTACGTGTTCGCATCGTTGGGCAAAACCTTCGCTGTAAAGCTGGAACAACGGGTCTTGCTCAGCTTTTTCGAAGGATGCCCATTGATCTCTCCATTTCATGTGAGCGAGGTGTCCGATTTCGTGTGATATTAAGCCTTTGAGCTTGTTCTTTGTGTGCCATTTTTCTTCTGCAATGTTTTCCAATCCCAGAAGGACAGCCGGTTGTGCGTTATATGTTGTTGCCCATCCTGCTCCACACCCGATGCCAACGTAGATCACGAAAACTATGGCGAAATCTAACCCCAGCCTCTCTGAGGCTTTTCCATAGATGAATTTGGATGTTGCGAGAATGTTGTCTCTTGCCTTTCGCATTAATTGAAGACGGGCAGGTAATGATTGGAAGACTTTCTCTGCTATTCTTTTCCAATCAACATTTTCTTCCTTATAGTTCTCAACTTGTTTGGTCATAATTCCGGGTACTTTTCCATGTAGCGCATTTGCTATAGTTTAGCCTGTTCATTCACACCTTTGGAACATGCGTTCGTCCAGCAAGCCAAGAAATCGTTGTACGTGTCGAGGATTTGGCATTGTTCTTTGTTCATGCGTTATCAGTATTTTCTATAAGAAATAAAAGTCTATTATCATCTGGTCAGTAGAGGAAATTATAAAAGGGGACGTAACGTGAGTGGTATGCTCAAAGTGATTTCAGAATGAAGTTCGTCGACGCTCACGTGCACCTTTCAGACGAAGAATATGCAGGTTTCATTGGCGAAATTATGGCTGAAGCTAAGGACTCGAATGTGGTTGCTTTGGTTTCTAACTCTATGGATCTGAACACATCCACTGGAAGCCTAAAACTAGCTGAACAACATTCTGGCATGGTCTACGTTGCTTTAGGGATTCATCCCTGGAACTTGAATACTTTGACAGAGGAAGAGCATCAGAAGACATCAGAATTGATTTCGAGACAAAGAAAGAACAAAGCTCTTGTTGCAATTGGCGAGATAGGACTGGATTCGAAGTACATGAAGATTTGGGATAAACAATTGAAAGTGTTTGATTCAATGTTGCATCTGGCTGAAGATCTTGATCTGCCTGTTGTTATTCATTCCCGCGGCACTGCAGCACAAATCGTTGATATGCTACCATCGTACAGGCTTAAAAAGATCTTGTTGCATTGGTTCAGTGGTCCTATAAGTGCGCTCTCCAAGGCTCTGGAACTCGGATGCTACATTAGTGAAGGGGTACCAACGGTCTACTCAAACGGCATTCGCGACGTTGTAAAAAGAGTACCACTGACTAATTTGCTGACGGAGACAGATGGTCCAGTGCGTTTTTTCAGAGCGCCCTTTAACGGAAAAAGAACAACACCTGCATTCATTCCAACAGTGGTTAAGGCTATAGCCGAAATAAAAGCGACAGATGCTGAGATAGTTGCTGAACGGATAATGAAGAACTTTGAGAGTTTTTTTGGAGTAAAGTTAAATTAGCCTAGTTGTGTTTATGAGAGGTTATTTCACTGCATAATGAATCATGGGATCTAATATAGTTCAGAAATGTGCTTGGAGGAACGTATGTTTGGGAAGTGTGCGGACAGAACAGATCAAGCGGACGGCCAAGGAGCTTATCAGACGTTTTCCTGACAAGTTTTCTAATGATTTTGAAAAGAACAAGCAATTGGTTAAGAGTTTAGTGACTGGTGGAACGCCAAAGGTTCGGAATCAGATTGCTGGATACATAACGCATTCTTTTGCTGCGCAAGAGCAGGAATCGCCGGAAGAAACCTTGGGGGAAAAGGAGGAAGGCGCGTAATCTTATTAAAGTACTTCCACTTTTTGGAAGCCAGATAGAAGCGAAGACAGATGATGGACGGATACAGAAGGGGTTGGGCGCTTCGGTATCTCCGTGAAGCGAAAGCCGAGCTTGCGGCTGCGAGGAAAATGCCTTATATGGCGCCGAGTCTGGTTTTGGAGGCCGTCAGGAAAGCACGGAACGCCATATACTACAGTTTAGGCGAGCCTGCATTTGTGGAGATTGTCGTGAGGGAAGCGGCTGAGAAGACTAGGGCTCAAGGGATAGATGACCCAGTTTTGAAGTGTCTTGTGGAGATTGAGGAAATGGTTCAGCAATTAGCACGGCTTGAGGAAGTGGACGGAGACAGAGCGATGAAACAGGCAGATAACTTGGTGCAGTTAGCGTCAGATATAGTTGAGACTTTGACAGAAGAAAAAATAGAAGAATAAAGAAACTTAGTGTTTCTTAACAGCCTTTGCTATGCGGTCTAGGGCTTTCTTAATGTTTTCCACAGAATTGGCAAAAGACAAACGCAGATACCCTTCTCCATATTGTCCGAAGGATGTTCCAGGTAAAACTGCCACGCCAGCATTGTAAAGCAAATGGTCTCCCAGCTTGCGGCAATCCATACCTGTGCCTGTTATGTTTGGAAACACGTAAAAGGCTCCATGCGGTTTCTTGCATGTTATTCCTTCAATGTTGTTTAAACCGGAAACTATGACTTCTCTTCTCTTCTTGAACTCAGCAACCATTCTTTCAGGTTCTGTTTGTGATCCGGTTAGAGCCTCTACACCGGCCATCTGAGTGAAAGTGCAGGTGCATGAGTTAGAATTGGTCATTAGCTGTGCAACTTTCAGAGCTAGGTCTTTTCGCATTACGCCGTAGCCCAGTCTCCACCCGGTCATGGCGTAGGTTTTTGAAAAGCCATCCAACAGAATCGTCTTATCCTTCATTCCCTTAAACTGTGTGATGCTTTCGTGTTTGCCTTCGTAGATTATTCTGCTGTAAATCTCGTCTGCAAGGACGAACACGTCGTCTCTGTCAGCTATGCAGTCGGCTATGACTTTTAGTTGCTCTCGTGTGATGACTCCGCCTGTCGGGTTTTCTGGCGAGTTAATGATTATCATCTTCGTCTTCTTAGTTATCATTTTTTTGACGTATTCAGGGTCAAGGCTGAAGTCGTTCTCTTCTTTAAGCGGTATTGGCACAGGTTTGGCACCGACAAAATTTATCAAGGATTCATAGATTGGAAAGCCTGGGTTCGGGTAAAGGACTTCTTCGCCTGGATTCACCAGTGCCAGGATGCTGAAGAACATTATCGGCTTGGCACCAGGTGTTACGACGACCTCTTCTGCGCTGACTGGTATATTTCTGGTTTTTGAAATGTAGTCCGCTATGGCTTGTCTCAATTCTGGGATGCCTGCGGATGGAGTGTAGTGAGTGTAGCCTGCGTTGAGAGCCTTTGCGGCAGCTTCTTTTATATTTTTAGGGGTGTCAAAATCGGGTTCACCGATCTCCAAGTGCACAACGTCTTTTCCCTGCTTTTCAAGGGCCTTCGCCTTCGCAAGCACCTCAAAGGCTGTTTCAGTTCCTAATGTTTCCATTCTCTTTGCAAAGATAGAGTCCACTTCAATCACCTAGAGTTGAAAGGAAATCTAAGGTAAGACGAAAGGGTATTTAACTATTGCAGTTGACTTGGCTCAAATTTACGTTTGAACAACACTTTCATAAATAGCGCACGATTCTCTTTCTGTTAATGATTTATGGAATTTCTTAGCGTGCTTGCTAAGAAACTAACACTACTACTGGTGTTAATTTTCAAGAGAACAACGAATGGGCGTCGGAGACATCTCCACTTATTGGTTCGCCCGAGCACACGCTATACGCTTCAATATGGCGTTTAGGAAAGCGAGTTAAGAGAATCAAGGATTTCCTCTCTCGTACTTCAGAACCCAGAGAAGTCAACAAAGTGTGTAGGACTACGTGTTTTCCAACACAATCATGATCTGACTATTATCTGATACCTAACGTGTTGCCTACACCAACGACAATGACAATGTCTCCTTCTTTAGTCCGTTCTTGGATAATGCTTCTGAGTCTCGAAATCACGCCATCAGCAACTTGAGAAATTGCCTCTGTCATTGACGCTAGCACGTCTTTCAGCGACTCCTTGATGACTATTGCGTAAACTGCTATCTTGTATTTAGTAGCTACTTCTTCTATCTTGTACTTTTCAACGCCGATCCCGCCTATCGCAGCCCCACTCCCTCAGCGATATCACCAGAGTTCTCTCCCTCCAATTTAAGCCCGGCATCAATCATCACAACCAGCGACACTTTTCCGCCGTTTGCCTCAATTAGGTTACTTACAGCGTCTCCAGGCTTTCCAACGGCTCCACCCGGACCTTTAGCCTTTGTAACCAGAAGCCGTCTGCCATCAATCGTTGTTTCCGCAGCCACCGTGTCCTTGGCCACTTCGAACTTGTTATGATCAGCCATCAGTTTTGAGGCAGTTAAGGCGCCTATGCCATCGCCAATTGGTTTGCCTTCTTTGAAAGCATCAAGAAAAGAGACATAGGCTTCGGCTTCTTCCATAATCATGGGCAGTTGCATTTGAATTTGCATTGTACTATATATGGTACCTGTCTTCTTTCCTAGCAAGTAATAATGGCGCACTGCACGATAAATAGTGTTCAAGGCCTGCGCTGATTCTACAAGATTTTGCAGGTTTTGCAGCTGACTTTCGTCAGCATGAGGCGCAATTGCTTTAACCTCATCTTTGATTCGAACGTCCGCTGTGTCAAGCAAGTGTTCAAACTTTTGAACAACTCCAGATGGATCCATGTTGACAGGTTCAATGGTGAAAAATTGAAGGAGCGCTTCCAGTCTAGGTTCTGGGTCTTTTTCAGGCCTGCCCACCTCGGTAATTACTGAAATGACTGTTTGTTTGGCTTTATCTCTCATGTTCCTCAGCTTGGTCAGAGCCTTAGACACTTGACGCATCATGAGAGCTGCTTGTATCTTCTGAGCGAAAAACGTGAAGACAAAGACCATCGCGAGATAGACAATATTCATAATTGTACTCACAATATTTGAATCCGAAGGCAAGGACACCTCGCACTACCTCCTTTTATGGCTGAACCTCGCTATGCCTTGTTTTTTCCTCGGCTGCTCTGGCTGAACTAGTCTTTTGTTGATTGCATCCAGCTCTTTCTGCAGCTCCTTCATCATATTTCAATCTGCGTGCGCTTGCCTTCTAAAACGCTGATTGTGTCTTCAGGCTTTCTCTTTCTCTCCTTGAGGAAGACTGAGAAAAACTTCGGCATTCTCGGCATTGGAATCGTCTTCATTTTTACATCTAATACATCTTTCATGAACTCTTTGAATAATTCGCTCATGCTGTTAGCGATTTGGCTCTCTTTGGCAAGTGCTCGCTCGAGAACCAGCTTGCCTGCCTCAGTGACTCTATATGTCTTTCGTTTTCTTTTCTTTTGAAAATCCCATTCTCCCTCTATGTATCCTGACTTTTCTAAGTTTTGAAGTATGGGGTAAATGCCGCCAGCGGTTGGTCTCCAAAAGCCCCTAGTCCTTTCTTTGATCTCTTTCATTATTTCATAGTCGATCGATCGATCGAATGGCTGACAGAGACAGCATAAGGAGAACCTTGGAGGCTTTAAATGGCAGCGCGTGCTAGGGGCTGTAAGCTTGACCATCTGAGATTTGAGGACTTGTCGCAAGTGTTTTCGGAAGACAAACACAAGGCCGACATTCACCCCATTATTGATCCAGAAGTTGTTAAGATTCTAAAGCAGGAGAAAGTTAAGGCCGTAGTTGTTAATGGCTTCAAACCGAATAATGTTTTGATAGCTGTTAAGGGAAAACCTGTTGGAACATTGATTGATTAGGCAAAATTTCCAATTTGGTTCCGATAGGTTTAAATATCACTGTTGAGATCAACGGCGATATCATTGGTGATATAACATGGTCGAGTATCGAAGACACTGGATGAGACATACGGCAATAGTGCCTAAGGGGTTCATACGCTATCATGTTCTTGATTCCCTAGGCGAGAAGCCGATGTCTGGGTCGGAGATAATGGATAAGATTGAAAAAAGGACCAATGGACGTTGGAGACCGAGCCCAGGTTCAGTTTATCCGCTCCTAGCTTGGTTGCAGGACAATGGTTACGTGAAGGAGTTGCCGACTGATCAGAATGGGCTCAAACGTTATGAGCTTACACAAAGTGGTAAGAAGCTTCTTGAAGAGCAGAGAAAGATTGGGATGAAGTTCAGGAAAGAGGCGAAGTTCTTTGCTCCTCCTTTCCTTGGAGCATTATGGTTCAGAATACCGCCGGAGAAAACGGTTGAGGTGAGAGAAGCGATGCACAGAGTGATTTCAGCGTTTTTTGAGCTTGGAGGCAGCTTGGAGCAGAAATTCTCTAAGGAAGCCTTGGATCAAGCTCGCAGGGTCCTGGATGAGACCGCGGAGAAACTTGAGGAAATAAATCGGAAATTAAGGGGGTCAAAAGATGAGTGATGACGTAATCAACGTTGAGGGTCTAACCAAAGTCTTCAACAAACATTTGGCGGCAGTAGACCACGTGAACTTCAGTGTTAAACAGGGTGAAATCTTCGGCTTCCTCGGACCGAACGGCGCTGGAAAAACAACGACAATCAACATGTTGATAACTGTCTTGAAGCCTACAGAGGGCAAAGCATCCGTCTTGGGCTTTGATATTGCAAGGCAAGACTGCAACGTTAGAAACGTGATTGGTGTCGTGCCACAAGAATACACCGCTGATGAAGACCTGACTGGTTTGGAAAATGTGCTTTTATGTGCTGATATGTACGGAATTCCACGCGATGCTGCAAAAGAGCGCGCGATGGACCTACTGAAACTTGTTGAGTTGACTGATTTCAAGGATAAGAGGGTTCAAACCTATTCCGGCGGAATGCGCCGTAGACTTGAGCTTGCATGTGGACTGATCAACAGACCGAAAGTACTTTTCTTGGACGAGCCCACATTAGGTTTAGATGTTCAAACTAGGGCCGCAACTTGGGACTACATCAGAAAGTTGAAGAAAGAATATGGTATGACACTCTTCATGACAACCCACTATCTTGAAGAGGCAGACGCTCTCTGCGATCGCGTGGCAATAATTGATCATGGAAAAATAGTCGTGGTCGGCACGCCTGAAGAGCTGAAGCACAGCTTAGGCGGCGACGTTATAACCTTAAGCATTAAGGAGAATGCTGACGTGAGCGAACTTATTCGCACCGTTGAGCATGTGAAGGACATCAAGAATGAGGATGGCTCATATCGGATCAAGGCCGAGTATGGAGAAGTAACCGCCCCCTTCATAATTGAAGCCTTGCGGAGAAAAGGTTACACTGTAACGAAGCTTTCGCTTACAGAACCTACATTGAACGAGGTCTACCTGGAATATACAGGCAAGTCTATGCGCGATGCAGAAGAGTCTAGGGAGGCTTTTGCCGCGCAAAGGATAACAATGAGGAGGGCGAGGGGAGGATGAGCAAATTGAATGAGCATTGTCCGAGCAGGCTTCACGGCATCTGGGCTTTGACTAACCGAGAGCTTAAGAAATGGTACAAAGCCCCCGTAATATTCTTGCTTTCCATAATTCAGCCAATCATCTGGATGGGTCTATTCGGAAGAGCAATGAACATCGGAGCCATCTTCTCCGGCAGCAACACGCAGGATGTCATAGCACAATTGCCACCAGAGATTGTAAGGACCTTGCCGCCAAATTTCTCAGCGATTATGCAGAATTTCTCAGCTTTCGTTATGAAGGGAACTTTCGGAGCCTCTGATTACTTCTCCTATATGTCTGTGGGCATAATAGCGTTCATGGCACTCTTCACAACGATGTTTAGTGGTATGTCCATCGTTTGGGACAGGCGACTCGGGTTTCTAAACAAGGTTCTAAGCACTCCTGTATCAAGAGCCGTGATAGTATTCTCAAAAGTTCTCTCAGCCGCTTTGCGATCAATGTTCCAAGCAGGGTTAGTCCTTGTGATAGCTTTGGCATTCGGTCTTCAGTTTGGTCCGAGCTTTAACCTGATCAACATTCTAGGCGTCTTTGCAATCATCTTTCTGATATGTGTAGGTTTGTCATCGCTTTTCATTGCAATCACCATAAGATCGACACGAATGGAGACCCCGATGGCTGTTGTTAACCTGATAAACCTGCCACTGATGTTCGCTAGCAATGCCTTCTTTCCAACCAAGTTCATGCCTGACTGGCTCCAGACAGTAGCTAAGTTCAACCCGCTAACCTACACCACCGACGCACTAAGGCAACTCTTAATATTCAACACAGACTATGCACAGCTTGCATGGGATTTTACGTACGTTGGAATATTCGCAGTGATAGTCGCAACAATAGGCATAATCCTCTCATGGAGATTCCTAAGTAAGTGAGCAAAGGTAAACGAAAAAGGGCAGATGACATCTGTGACAACGATCGTTGAAGCAGTCAACCTAAAGAAAACCTACATGCTTGGAAAAGTTCCGGTCAATGCATTGCGTGGCGTTAACTTAAGGGTTGAGAGTGGCGATTTCCTCGCCGTTCTAGGGCCCTCTGGAAGCGGCAAATCGACACTGCTGAACCTGATTGGAGCTTTGGACAAGCCAACAGAAGGGAATATGCTGATTGAGGGCATTGACGTTTCCACGCTCAATGACAATCAACTGGCAGATCTTAGACGCCGAATCGGTTTCGTGTTTCAGTTCTTCAACTTGATTCCACGGTTTACGGCAAGAGAAAATGTTGAGTTGTCAATGGCTATAGCAGGTTTGAGTAAGACAGAAAGAAGAAAGCGTGCTGAGGATCTTTTAGAAACAGTGGGACTGAGGGAAAGAATGAATCATAAACCCACCGAATTGAGCGGTGGTGAGCAACAACGCGTAGCCATTGCGAGGGCTTTGGCAAACAATGCAAAGGTTCTTTTGATGGATGAGCCTACGGGAAACATAGACTCCAAAACGGCGAGCGAGATAATCGGTCTGATTACGAGACTCAACGAAGAGAAAGCTGTGACTATAATAATTGTCACTCATGACCAACGTCTGGCAGGCCAATCGAAGAGAATTGTGCGTATGTTCGATGGCTTGATAGTTCAGGAGATTGTGAATTGACTTGAAAGCCCAGGACATCTTGTCTTATTCCTTCAGCGCGATAAAACTGAGAAAACTTCGTGCGGGTTTAACGACCTTGGGGGTAGTTATCGGCATTGCAGCCATCGTTGCCTTGCTTTCAATTACTCAGGGTCTTCAAGATACTATAACTGTACAGCTTCAAAAAGGATTTGCAACCGACACGTTAATTGTTTCCACTGGGAGAGGCTTCGGTCTTGGCGCAGAGGGCGGAATGGGCGCAGTTGATTCTGGTTTCAAATTGTTGGTCAATGATACACAAACAATCAATGAAATAAAAAATGTCGAGATGTCAATTGCGATAATTCAGAAGGTAGGCTATGTTAGGTTTGGTGAAAGAGTTCGGACTACTACGATAGTAGGTGTGGATTTCGCTAAATACGCAAACATTTACAGTAGCACCTTTGTAGCTGAAAGTGGAGACATACCTCCAAATCTGGAAAACGAGACAGTTGTAGTTGGGAAACGGGTAAGTGACCCTTGGAAAAATGGGACATTATTCTGTAATGTAAATGACGCCGTTGAAATCATTTGGCCTACCGCAACTGCACGTCCGCCGAAAAATGAGACTTATACTGGTCATGTTAAGGCTGTTCTCAAAGAGATCGGAGGCTTCGGCTTCGGAGGGCCTTCGGATTCTAGTGTTTACATTCCAATTTCTCAAGCTCAAAGTTTCTTTGGGACCGATCAATGTGATATGATAATTGTGAAATTAGAAAACGATGATAAAGCAACGATTGAGAGTGTTTCTAAGGCCATAAGCAATGCTTTCAACGAGCAAGTCTCAGCAATGTCTTCAACAGCTGTGCTTAATATTCTTTCAAGTGTTTTCTCACTTATAGAACTTTTCTTGGCTGGAATTGCCGCTATCTCGCTTCTAGTAGCGGGCATAGGCATAATGAACATCATGATAGTGTCTTTGATGGAACGTACAAGAGAGATAGGTATACTGAAAGCGTTGGGCATGAAAAGTCGGACAGTGCTTTTGGTTTTCCTTTGTGAGTCGGTGATAATTGGCTTGATCGGTGCAGCGATTGGCATTGCCTCAGGTTGGGGCTTAGCAAACGTGGTTGTGATAGCCCTCGGCAGAGGAGACGGTACATTCATGGGAAATCACGCAGCAGGAGCTCGTGGAATGACGATAACTCCTGTTTTGACCCCGACGGTGTTCCTAGGAGCCTTGGTCTTCGGCGTAGGAGTCAGCGTAATCTTTGCACTCTACCCAGCTTGGCGAGCTTCAAAACTCAAACCAGTAGAAGCGTTGAGATATGAATAGAAATGCCAGATAAAGAATTGGAAGTGGCATGATATGCGAAAAAAAGATTAGCGTGCGCTAGAGGGGTCGAAGAGTAAATGTCATCAATTGTTGAGACAGAAAATTTGGCGAAAATCTTCCGCGGAAAAGTCAGAGCTGTTGATGGTGTTACTTTTGAAGTTAGAAAAGGCGAGATATTTGGTTTACTTGGACCGAATGGTGCTGGAAAATCGATCGATCGATGAGCTGGCGCGCTGGCTTGTCCCTAAATTAATTAATGTGGTTGGGGTCTCGTATTCTTTGAGTCACGTCCAAGCTTAGGAGGTGAATCCTAGCGGGACAAGATGAACACGAGACCCTTGAAACCCTCTT
>Ga0315280_10002686_pt1 | contig 28467 bp, 31 predicted proteins | sample YL17G06_40_MG_FD_203697 | JGI IMG/M metagenome (GOLD analysis project Ga0315280, IMG submission 203697) | Sediment microbial communities from Yellowstone Lake, YNP, Wyoming, USA - YL17G06_40 | ecosystem: Environmental > Aquatic > Freshwater > Lake > Sediment | place: USA: Wyoming | collected... | reverse complement strand
ACCTTTAGGCTGTGCCGTAATAGTTAGCGTTCTAGCCTTTTTCAATAGTTGAGCTGTGTGAAAATGCAGTCCGCCATCAAGGTTCTGGCCTGCGACTACGACCGAACGTTGACGGATGAATCCCTCAGTCTATCCACTAGAGTTGTCAGGGCGTTGCAGAGAGCCGCTCGAAGGGGACTCAGCATCGTTGTTGTATCCGGGAGGAGGCTCGACTTTCTGATCCATATGAACCGACGGCTGAAGGTCTCGAGCGCTTTGGTCGCCGAGAACGGCGCCATAGTATTTCTGCCGCAATCTGGGACCAAGAGAGTGTTAGGATCCCTCGAGGCGGAGAGAATAAGAGGATCCCTCGAGAGCCTAGAGGGCCAACTCGAGGTGGGAGAGGTTATCGTCGCCACGAAACGGTGGAACGAGGTCACGGTTAGGGAAGAGTTGGAGAGGGCGGGGATCACGGCTAACATTGCTTACAATCGGGATTCCTTAATGGTCCTGCCGGTTGGGGTCGACAAGGGCAGTGGGGTACTGGAGGCGGTCAAGATGTTGGGGTTAGGCGAGGACGGTTTGGCGTGCATAGGCGACGGCGAGAACGACGCCCCCCTGCTTCGAGTCGCGGACTTCTCTGCGGCTGTGGCCAACGCAGTGGACGAGGCAAAGCAGGTCGCGGACGTGGTTTGCAAAAGATCATACGGAGAGGGTGTCGTGGAGTTCATTGACATCATCCTCTCTCAAGAAAATGCGCGCCCTAATCCAGTATCTCCTCGTAGAGCTCGATGATGTCCCTAACTCCCCTATCCAAGCTGAAATCCCTCTCAAAGAGTTCTCTCCCCCTTTTGCCCATCTTCTCAGCCAGCGACCTATCACTCAGCACCTTGATGAGAGCCTCGGAAAGCTGCCTCACGTTGCCTGGCTCGACCAAGTAGCCATTCACGCCGGGCCAGATCTGCACCATTATACCCCCGACCGCCGAGCCAATCACAGGTTTTCCAAAGGCCATCCCCTCAGCTATCGCCATGCCGAAACGCTCCATATGGGAGGGAAGAACAACGACATCACAAGCCTCGAACACCTGCATCAACTAACTCCGGTGTATGTGCCCCGTGAAGATGATGCGATCCTCGAGATTAAGGCTCCGAACGAGCTCTTGCAAGGTCACACAATAGCGTCCTCTGTCCTCGACCTTCAAAACCTCGGTCATCGACCCATTCCCTACGAAGACGAATCTCACCCCGCACAAATCCTTGAACTTCAGCTCTCTCCGTTGTTCCGAGTCATAGATGCCATACACTTCTTTTGGGTCCATGAGGTCGGCCTTGCTGTAGCAGTCGTGCTTGGAGCCTATGACGACGACAGCCAAGATGGCAAACAAGGCTTTGATAAGTCAGCAGCCCACACTTTGCATCCGATTCTCTAAGGGTGTGGTCTCCTTTCTCATCTCATCTCCCGCTGCATCCTCTCCACGATCTCCGCCACCCTAGAGCTTATGTCGGAGATAATAGCTTCCTTCCTGCTAGGTTCTTTAACCATTAATGTCAAAACAAGATCCATCGATCTTTGATCTCTATTCTTGACAGTTAGTATGGGTGGAAAACGTTCATCTAAGTGTAGCTTGAGCTTATTGCAACTCCTTAAAACCTCGCTTTCAAACTGGGCTAAATCGATTTCACTGCTAATTACTATGGGAACGGTGACCTCCTTCCATGCATGAGGAGTGGTGTTCAAAACTGGCTCCCGGAGAAAGATGGAGTTGGGGATAGAAATCAGCTCTTCATTATCTGTTAGTAGAATCGTGCTCATGGGGTTTATCTCAATAACTTTACCGGAATACTCACGGACCTTGATGGAGTCTCCTACTTTAAGGGGCAGGTATACATCTGAAAAATATTTAGAAGCAATGTTGCGCAATGTTTCCGCGTTTGCCACGACTAAAACAGCTCCAAAAAGACCAATGAGCAAGAGTAGAAGATCCACCCTTAGACCAACCTGTTCGAGAGCAAGAACGATTCCCAGCAACCAAATGAGGACCCATGCGAGGCGCCTAGCCTGAACGGCTACCAAAGGTGTGACATGTTTGAGAAGCCTCCCTAGGAGGGTGCTAAGAAAACGGGCGATGACCCACGTTGCGATAAGGATGCCTACGAAGGTGATCATAGGGTATAGGAACTCGAAGTTCAGTTCTACAACCACATCACATCAACCCGAGGACGACTTCTAACTCTTCCGTCAAACCTCTATCTATAAGACACCCCTTGGATGTGACAAAACCATTCCCCCCTAGAACCCTTGCCAGTTTCTGATTAAGTAGAAGGTCGGAGATCTTTTCAGCTAGAGTAAGAGGGTCATCGGGGTCGAATAGCAGGCCATTTCGTCCTTCTTCTATGAGCTCTGCTATGCCCGCCCTAGAGGTCACAATGGTTGGTTTTCGATAGAGCCAGCTTTCAATAACGACAAGTCCAAATCCTTCTCTAACGGAGGGCAAAACCGTAAGGTCGCATCTCTTATAGGCAGCATTGAGTTGGCGTTGGGACAAGTGCCCTGCGAAAACCACATGATCCTTAATCCCTAACCTCCCGGCCAAGATTTGCAGCTCGTTCAACCATTTATCCGCTTTAGAAAGGCCGATGCCCTGCTTTGAGCTGGAAAAACTGCCATTTCCAACCAAGACGAGTCTAACGTTTGGGATATCTTCAACAACCCTAGCCACGGCTCTTATTGCCCTATCTTGACCCTTCATGGGATCAAGCCTGGCCACTACTAAGACAACCCTGTCTTCATCACGTATCCCCAAGCTTTGGCAAAGCTCATCGAGGTCGGTTTCAGTAGGCTCAGTGTACGGGCTTGGGTCTATGTATGGATAAACGTAATGGGCTTTTCCTGCGTAGTTGAATAAACTGAGGGCTTCTAGATACTTCTTGCAGCTCACTACTATCGCATCGTAGCTGTTGAGGTATGTGGATAGAAACTCCTTCCATTCAGCAGGGATCATGGATTCGTCGAATGGGATATGCCACCGGAAGACCTTCGGCTTTAGCGTGTGCAGCATGTGCCCAACGGGCAACTGCTGAAAGTCGTGGATATAGAAGAGGTCAAAGTCGTGCATTCTGTCGAGCTGTATGATGCGCTCAGCCGATAGTCTATTGTAGTAGGCGAAATCGGAGAACTCATCCTGCCAGAGTAGCTGGCTGGCGGACTCCAGCTCTTGCGGTATACCGTGGAGGGTTTTCCATATGGCCTCTTTTGTGTACCCATATCCCTTCATTCTTTCAGCTACAAGCGATACGTGATGTAAGGTGATTCTATCTACGGTGACTTCCTCTGGGCCCGTGGGATTGAGGGAAACCCAGTGGGCATCTTCAACGATCCCCTCAGTCAGCATTCTCTTAAGGAGGGGGAATACCATTCTCGTCACGCCTCCAGGCGTGAATTGAAAGTCTATCCCTTCGGTGAGGAGCCCCAGATCCAAGGGACTGCGTGATTCCCCATACCGTTGCTCGAGCTCTTCCTGAGCGATGTTGAACCTCACGAGTGGTGTTTGGGTGTTTACGCAAAGTTTCAACCGGGGCAAACGAAATTCTCCACCATAGTACTAATCTACCAGTTGGCTAAATCTGTTTACCACCCCGCGCCTTCAACTGGTCGATCCTCACAACACAGAGGATCATACTTTCGCTTCCCCCAACTCCATACTTCTCACGGAAATGGTTCTCCTCGGGCGGCGGCGTCTCCCTAGGAACCCCGAAGACCTTTAACGTCTCAACGACCTCTTCAGCAGGCGAGGTCAGCGGGTGGAGGTGTAGGATTGCAAGTTCATGCCCTAACTCGTGAAGTCTGTGACCAAAGCCAGAGCAGATAGTAAGAGACCCCCGGCATGGGGATAGAACGACTGACTAACCGAGAGCACTTTCACCCTATGAAACCCCCTTCAGACTCTTGAAGATACCCTCATACTCTTGGACCATTCGAGCCACCGAGAAGTTACGGACTATCAACTGACGACCCACCTCGGAACGTGACCGGTACCGGTTAGATTCGATGGCTTCAGCCACACCATCAGCCACTCCCTCCGGAGTTCGCTCAACGGGGATCACCTGGTCACAACCTCCGGGCAGCATCTCATCCAAGAACGGTGATCTAGTCACCACAACCATCCTTTCGCAGGCGAGAGCCTCCGCCACTGTCAGGAGGAAGCCGAAATCTTTCTGAGACACAGGAGTGACGACCAGATCGGACATGGAATAGACGCCTGCCATCAACTCCTTCTCGAAGGATCGGTACGTGACTACAGATTGAAGCTCAAGGCTCCGACCCATTTCTCGCATCTTCTCGCGGTACGCTATGTTCTCATCCACTGGACCTGTCAGGACGAGACGGATGTTTGGAAATCTGGGGGAGAGGATCTTTAACGCCTCCAAGAGGACGTGTTGTCCTTTGTCCTCAGAAAACCTACCCGGATTGAGAATCACAAAGTCATCGTCAGAAAAGTCGAGCTGGCTTCTCAGTTTAACCCTTAACTCTGGATCGTACCTGAAAAAGTCGGTGTCGATCCCATTGTGTATCACTCTAATCCTGTCCTGTACCTCGGAAATGGAAAACGACCGTCTAATGTAGTCGCTTATGGCGACGTACGTGTCCACGTTACGCCAGTAGTTGTTGACGATCACATCGAGCTCCTCTGCCCTCCGGTCCATCGGTCTCGCCCACTGCTTCTTCAACCATAGAGTTGTGTTGTGCAGCGTCAGGACGACCGGTATCCCTACAGTCTCCTTGACCTTTCCGGCGGTGAACATCGCCGCCTCGTATTGGAGGTGAAGCACATCCACACCATACTCCAAGCACCTGCGCACAACCATATCCGCGAACTTCTCCTCAACCTCAAAAAGCGAAGCCGAGGACATGACCAAGCCCATACCGTCAAGCTCTCGGTGGTAGGGCACGCCATCTACGACCTCGATCGACTTCTCACCCATGGACTTCATGCTGAAGACGAAGGACTCATGTCCCCTACTCCTGAGACCCCTGGCTAAGGTGTGCATGAAGGCCTCGGTCCCGCCTATCTTCGGGTAGCTGAAGGTGAAAGCCTCAGCGATCTTGACGGCATATTCCTCCTAGCTGAACGCCCCAGGGCAACAATAGAGTCCTCAGACAAGTTCTTAACCTTAGAGCCACTCCCGTCAAACGCCCACCACTCCATGCCCCGGTAGGAGGTCAGAGCCATGAGTTCTGCCGAAAAGCTCCCAGCAAAGAATATAGAGCACGAGACTGTTGGGTCGTTAGATCACATTCAACAAGAGAGCTGCCAGTAGGAGGAAAATCGCCCCAATCATGTCCGCGACCGAGGTGATTATAGGGATCGTAGTGTCAGCTGGATCCCGTCCACGACGCATAGAAAAGGCTGAGAGCGCGACCCCGAACACTATCGTGACAACCACGAGCATCGTCCCCGAGATGAAGCCAACCCCGATCAGCTTCATCGGGTCGATCAGAGGAATACCCGAGATGAACGACACGGTCAGCACGGCCACACCCAAGTACAACGAGGCAAACAAACCCGTGATAAGAACCGCCACGACATTCTTTCTCAACACCGGACTTCTGTAAAGAACCCGCGGACGAATGTAACCCAGTTTTAGAGCGGTGGCCAGCCTCGCTCCGATAACAGTGCCAAAGTCCCCCGCCATATCCGCGAGAGGAGGAGCCATCGCGAGGAGCGCCGGCAACGCCAAGAGCGCCTCGACCCTCGAGTTCAGCACGGCACCACCCAGCGTGCTCAGCGCCATCGCCATAAGGTTGGAACCAAAGCCCTCTCGGATGATCGTCCAGGCATCTCTGCTCGTCCTCACCAACCTCCAAGAACGAACTGAGCGGCCACAAAGAGGCTGATTATGCTGACCACATCGCCGATCGTAGTGATGTATGGACCCATAACCGTGTCTGGATCGAGCCCCCTATGGAAGAAGAAGACCGTGGAGAAAAACGTTAGGAAGACCATAACGAGATTCGCCAACAAGCCAGCGACAAACGACGTCAACGTGAGGCTGATAACCCCGGCGTTGGTGTAGCCCAGCGCCAAACACACAGCGTATGCGAAGACCCCTATTGCGACCGACATCACCAATCCCAAGACCATCGAGCCAAGGAGGTTATGTATCGAGTAGGCAGACAGACGATAGGTGGGCTTAATCGTACCCCTGTGCAGAGCGGTCCCAAGTCTCGAGCTTAGAGAGCCGCTAATGTTCCCACGCATGTCAAGGAAGGGGGGAATCATAACCAGCATCCCCGCCATCCTCTCCAGAGTGCCACGCATCATAGCCAAGCCAAGACCGGCTATGACTCCGCCCGTGACTGAGATCAGCATCCCAATGATCCCCTCCCAAACGACCCTCCTAATCCTGATCGGGCCTTCCGGTGGCCTCATGCGCCTGGCAGCATAGCTACGACCCTCCCTCTTTGGTCTGAGCAAGGTCCAAACCTTTCAGAGCTGAAGATTAGGTCTAAACTTAAATCTAATGCTCCACTCAAAATCATTTTGATCGTAGATAGCGAATAGGGTAGCTCAGTTTGTTCATCGTTGTTGTCGGGGGAGGCTACATAGGGGAGAATTTGGTTAGGTATCTCACTGCTAGAGGCGAAAGGGTCGCGATCGTCGAAAAGGACGGCGGGAGATGTGATCAGCTCTGCACCAGATACGAGGCGATGTTCTTCGAAGGAGACGCAACCAAGGAGGAGTCCTTCCGCAACATCGAGATGACCGAGGTCGATGTGGTGTTAGCCGTAACCAACAGCGACGACGTGAACATCTCAGTTGCTCAGATGAGCAAAGCCAAGTTCGGTGTGCCTTATGTGATAGCCCGAGTGAATCACGTCGAGAGAGAAGAAGAGTTCAAGCGAGCAGGGGCTGACGCGACGATATGCCCCCCTAGAGAGGCCCTAGCCTCTTTCGAGAGCGCGATTGAGCGAGGCATGATATCCATCCTGTTTTCCTCCAGCCAGGAAGACTGCAGAATCGCCCTCATCAAGGTTCCCTCCGACAGCATCGCGATCGGAAAGTCCTTGGACGAGCTCAGACTTCCAGAAAACTGTAACGTATGCGCGATTTCCAGACGATCACGACTGATCTTTCCCACGAAAGAAACCGTCTTACAAGCGGACGACCGAGTGTTTGTCGTGGGCTCCTCACGATCTGTCGAGAGCATGGAGCATCGACTCACGAGCCCAATCTAGGACAACGAGGTGGATCGATAAAGGATGAGCTTGCCTACTGGAAATCAGTTCGAGACCACACTATTCACTATACTCTGGAAAGCGATTACGGTCGTCTTCATTTTCGTCGCCGCGTATTTGCTCGTTAGGTTCTACAGAGCCCTCGTTGACAGAGCCATGCCAAGAATTGGGGCTGGACTCGGACCTAGGGTCAAAATACTTGGAACTTGGTTCATATGGCTCATTGCAGGGCTGATAGCCCTCTCAAACGTAGGCCTCGACGTCACAATACTCCTACTGATCTTCGCTCTGATTGGAATCGCTGTGGTGCTGGCCGCGAGAGATACGCTTGCCAGCGTCTTCTCCGAACAGGTACTAGCCGTTCAGCAGTACTTCAAGATAGGCGACTGGATAAGCGTAGCAGGTCACAGCGGGCGAGTGATAGAAATGAACCCGATGAGCACGGTCCTCCTTACCACCAATAGCGAGAGGGTCATCATTCCAAACTCCTTCTTCGCAAACCACATGATAATAAACAGAACGACAGCGGGAAGCGTGCAACTGAACGTACGGTTTTTCACAGACAGAAATGTTTCACTGCCAACACTTGAAGCAGAACTAGCCAAAATCGGAGAGGAAGTTTCAGGCGAGCTTACCAAGCAGCACCCACCCAAGGTTTCGATCAAGAGGGTCGGAAAGAGATCGTTGCTCTTACAGCTCGGTGTAAGGATCACCAATCCCGCGCGCGAGGACACCATTACAACCGAGATAAACAGGAAGGTGAAGGAGCTACTGGACAGACTCGAGCGGTCTGACAGTTAGTCAACCTAAGCGTAATCTTCGTCCACACGATGCCCAGCGTTTCTTGACCACGGATTAAGCGTTTGTACTGTAGGCTTTGATACTCGGTCTCGACCGAGCTGGAGACGACTTATCTACCCTTATTGTTTGCCCGCCTGGGGTGTGTCGCTGCGTTTCCTGCGTGGGAAGACCCGAGCTCCCTCGCTCCCGATATAGCCGGCGAAGTACTGCGGGTTCAACAGCTCCACACCAGCCTGGTCGAAAACGTCCACGATATTCTTCATCAGGTCAGAGTAGATCGTGGCAAGCATGTTGGGTCGATCCGTGTACGCCTTAACCTCGTATACCGCGCTGAAATCGCCGAGCTTTCTCATCAACACGAACGCTTTTGGCTCTTGGAGCAACCCGTCCGTCATAGAAGCTGCCTTTAGAAGTAGACCTTCGACGACCTTCCGAGCGTAATCATACCCAACACTCACCTCTTGGTGAACAATACACCTCTCCAGTCCGCTGTAGTTGATGATCTTGTTCCCTAGGACAATGAGGTTTGGAACACTCACCAGCTCGTTATTGATGGTTCTGACCTTTGTGAACAGCACGTCGAGGTCCATGATATCACCATAAGTGCCACCGCCGATGTCCACCCTATCTCCCTGCGCAAACGGTCGCCAGCTCATCAGGATGAAACCCGCGATGGCGTTACCTATGGTGCTTGTGGCGGCGAAGGAAACAACCAGGCCGAATAGCACCGCGAATATTGTTACAAGCGACTGGGCAATCGTCTCGATTCCCATCATCGTTAGAACTGTCATGATAACCAAGATGCCGACGATGCCGTACACAAGGTACTTTGCGGCGGTGGCGGCTAGGTCGATGACCTCGGGTTGGAACCTCGTCCTTCTCCTAAGATCCGCGAAGAACACCGCCAGAAATCTCACGAATATCCAGACAAAGACCAAAGCCAAGGCGATGAACAGCATACGCCCGAGGTTCTCCGTGAACCATCCGCCAACGGCCCCCGTAAGGAACTCGGAGTATCCGAAAGCGATGGCGACCTCGAGTACAACCACCGAGGCTGCGGCTACGATGATCGCGTACTTGAGCACAAGCTCCAGAGGGTTGACGACCTCGGGAGCGATCTTTCGCTCCCTTACCCTCACAAAAACGTGTCCAACGAGGCGAAGCGCAATCCAAGCTCCCAAGATAACCGCCGCAGCAACGGCGAGGTAGGAGACCCATCCTCCGACGGTCCCGATAATGATCTCCGAGTATCCCAAAGCAGTAGCGCCTTGAAGTACAACTATCCAGGCTGCGGCTACGATGATCGCGTACTTGAGCACAAGCTCCAGAGGGTTGACGACCTCGGGAGCGATCTTTCGCTCCCTTACCCTCACAAAAAGGTATCGAACGAAGCGAAGTAAGATCAAAGCTCCTAGGAAGGCCGCTAAGGCAACGAGGAAGTAGGAAAACCATCCGCTAACAGCCCTTGTGAGGACTTCTGAGTATCCGAAAGCGATGACGAGCTCGAGTACAACCACCGAAGCCGCAGCAAGGATAATCGCGTACTTGACCACAAGCTCCAGAGCGTTGATAACCTCAGGAGCCCACTTACGTTCCCTTATCCTCGCGAAAACGTGTCTAACGAGGCGAAGCGCAATCCACGCTCCGATAAGTATCACTACGGCAATGACGAGGTAGGGAATGTTGGTGATGAGTGTCTGTATAAGATCAGCCATTCGATCACCTCAGTACTCAGCTGAACCTCTATAAGCCTTGCAGTCAGCCCACGCCAAGACTAGAAACGACAAAAACGGTCGTCTATGGAAGTTCATCACCAAGTAATTTGCAGGGAATAAGGACAAAAGCCACCAGGGTTGTCGAGGAAAGGAACGGATCATCCGAGCTCCGAACGAAAGAGTTTTCTCTCATCAATTAATGCAACCCTCGAAACTGTGGAGGTCAGTTAGTTGGAGGAGCTGTTCATCCCAGTCATTTGGTCGGTAATCGTGGGCGCACTCGCCGTGATCGCCGCGAAGGTTTCGAGCCGCCTGCTATCGAAATTCTTCCAGAGTCTTAAGAACAGGGCAAAGATCGATCCCACGATCCTGGACGTGTTCCACATGATAGCCCGTTACACGATCATCGTGGTGCTACTAGCCATAGTTGTCATAAATGTGGCAGCAGCCTTCGGAATGAGCAGCGTCATAGCCGGGTACGTGGCGCTGGGGATTATTGCCAATATCCCGAACTTCGTGGTACTGGCAATCACAATAGTGTCTGCCTATGTCACAGTCAGGATTCTACGGGTATTCTTCCGCGACATTGGGACGAAGCTTCCCATCCAGCGCCACCTAGTCGACATGGGCTACATGTTCTCTCGCTACGCCGTCTTCGCAATCGCCGGGGTCTTCTGCGTGATCATTATACTGAACGCGATGGGCCTAATGGCAGTCGCCGCCAGCCTTCTGACACTATTCACCCTACTGATGGGGATAATCGTTTCAATGGCAGCAGCAGCTGGCATCGGAAACGCCGTCGCAGGCGCGATCCTGATGGGGTACCGACCGTACAAGATTGGTGACCGAATCTCTATCGGTGAAACAAGCGTGTACGGGGATGTAGAGGGCATAGATCTGATGTTCACGAAAGTCAGAACCCCCGACGACGAGCTCATCAACGTGCCGAACTTGACCATGATAAGCAAGCACGTGACAAACCGCTGCGCATACGACAAGACAGTGGTGACGGCTCAAGCGACCGTGTCCCCGGCAGTGGACAGGCACGTTGTCGAGAGCCTTCTAGTTAAAGCCGCTCTTCGAACCGAAGGCGTCCTCAAAGAGCCGCCGCCCGTGGTCCTCGTTAGTGATGTCAGAATAATTGTGACCTACGAATTGAAGGCCTTCACAAACCTCCCAAACAGAATCGAAGCTACCAGGTCAAACCTTATGAAGAACATTCTCGACACCTTCGGTGAGGCAAAGGTCGAACTCATGCCCTCGGAACTGGTTAGACCGTCACGCGGACCAGCAGTTGTGATTCAAAGAACGATATAGACAAAAAGCAAGAAGTGGAATGAAAAATCCACGCTACTCGATGAAGCCCGAGCCCAGCTTCTGGATGCCCATCGCCGCCGCGGTGACCTCAGCGAGGTCGTAGACCTTAAGTTCGAAGTTGGATGCCACCATTATGCTGTGTATGCACATCGGACAGGCCGTAACCACAGTATCAGCGCCGACCTTCCGAGCGTTCTCGATTATACCGTCGCTGACCCTGCTAGCAATCAGCGGGTAGCCAGCTCTTATAGCGCCGCCGCAACACCAAGCGAGCTCTTTGGAGTAGCCCTCGAGATCGGTGAACTTCAGCCCGGGTATGCTCTTCAGCACATCCCTCGGAGGGTCAAACACTCCCAGGTGCCTCCCCAGGTGACAGGGGTCGTGGTACATCACGCTCAGCGGCACCTTCTCCTTGAACTTGATCCTGCCCTCCGCGATCAGCTTCGCCAGCAACTCGGAGATGTGGACCACCTCGAAGTCCTTCGACCCCAGGTAAGATGGGTAGTTTTCTCGAAGTGACTTCGTGCAGAGCGGGCATATGGTTATGATCCGCTTCACTCCGTGCTCCTTGAATAGCGCTGCGTTCTTCTTTGCTGCGCCGGCGAAGTTGTCCCTCATTCCGACGATGTAGAAGGGGTCGCAGCAGCATGGCTCCTCCTCGCCCAGCAGCATAAAGTCGATGTTCGCCGCCTCGAGTATCTTCGCAGTCACCCGTGGAACGTCCTGGTTTCTGAAAGTGTAGGTACACCCCACGAAGAAGAGAGTGTCCGACTTCACGTGCGGATTGTGCGGGTCGTGCGGCTTGCTCAGGACCCCCTTGAAGAGCTCGTTCCGGTCCTTCTGAGGCCGACCCTGCACGTTGCCCATCTTGGCGATGTTATCCGTCATCGGCACCCATGCAGCTGGCGGAGCCACGTTCTTCCTGACCAGAGCCGCCCTAGCCCGCTCGTTCATCTCAAACTGTTCGACATGAGCCGGACAGACCTGGTTGCACCGTTTGCACGTCGCACAGCTGAATATCCTGTCCACAAGGTCCTGACTGGTCTTCACCCTTCCACGCATCAGCAGCTCCTGTAGCGCAACCCTACCCCTTGCGGCGTACCCCTCCAGCTTCGTCGCCACGAACGTCGGGCACTGCGGGACGCATATACCGCATAGGCTGCAGACTATCATCTCGTTCTTGGAAGCTTCCAACCTCTCGTCCTTCGCTTCAGGAGTGACACTCATCTACTTCTCCTCCTTGAACCAGTTCTCCGCATGAACAACCTCGGGCAGATAGTCCAAATTGTACTTGCCAGGGTTCATGATGCCGTTCGGGTCCAGCGCCTTCTTGATCTTCCTCATCAGGAGCAGACTCGTTGGATGCTCTATTGGAACTAGGTGCGACTTCCAGAGCCCTATCCCGTGCTCCGCCGTGATGGTCCCTCCGAGGCCTACCGTGAACTCGACCAGATCCTTTTCACACTGCGCAGCCAAGAGCGCACTCTCCTTTGAGAACGGGTAGGCGAAGCCCACGTGAATGTTCCCGTCTCCGATGTGTCCTATGAAGGTCATCGTGAACCCGTACTTCTTGCAGATGCTGCTGCCTCCCCTGATCAGCTCAGGAATCCTGTCCAGCGGGACTCCGAGATCGCCTATGACATCCCCACCTGCCATGCCGTGCTCCTTGAGCGGGTTCAAAGTCTGAGATGCTCTGCCCCCGGTAGAAGCTATGTCCGCTCGAGACCTCCAAAGCTTCGCCGCCTGCTCAGAAGTGTACTCCTTAACCTTTACCGCCTTATGCTTCCTGCATATCTCCAGAATCCTCTTCATCTCCTCCTGCGCAGCTACCTCCACCGACGAGTCCGTCCTGAGTATCAGGTTCGCCTCAACGCCGTCAGCAGGTGTGAAGATCTTCAACTCGTCGGAGAGCGGCAGGTTGATAGCCATCACGCCAGGCATGGCAGCGATCTCCATCGACGCAGGAATGATCCCACTACCCAACACCTCAGCAGCGGTTTCTCCAGCGTCCTCAAGGGTTGGAAAGCCCGAGACCGCAGTTACTTCGTAGGCGGGCTTCGGGTCGATTCGGAAGGTGATCTCCGTGATTATGCCCAGCGTCCCGCCAGAACCAACGAACAGAGATTTGACCTCCAGAGCAGAGGACGACTTCAGCGTTTTACCACCTATCTTCACCAACTCTCCAGTCGGTAGAACGACCTCAAGACCAATGACGAAGTCCGCTGTCGTGCCGTATTTGCACGCTCGCATACCGCTTGCGTTTGTTCCAACCATTCCTCCGACAGCGCACGTAGTGGCGCTACCTGGATCTGGAGGGAACCAATACCCGCGCTTGTAGAGCTCATCGTTCAACTCCTTGTACATGACACCAGGCTCGACGATGGCATATCTCGCCCGCGTGTTGATCTCCTTGATCTTGTTCAATGCCATCATGTTGACGACCACGCCGCCCTTGACGGCGACCAGCTGCCCAACAAGCGACGTTGCTCCCGCCCTTGGAATCAAGGGAACCTTGTTCTTGTTCGCGAACTTCACAAGTTCCACGATCTGCTCCTTGCTCGTCGGTGTGACGATCGCGTCCGCGAGAAACTTCTCCCTGTACTTGGGCACATAGACCGATAGCTTCCTAAGCCTGTTGTCGACACTGGCGCACGCCAGCAGGTCCGCGTATTCCACCGTGACGTTGTCTGGTCCGAAGATCTTGACTAGACCGTCGTAGAGCTTCTTCTTCTCCAATCGTCTTCCTCCCAGCCGCTTTTCAAAGTGTAAAATGTGTTGATAGATACGCAAATACTCCTAAAAAGGTTATCGAGACACCGACGCCTCAAGCAATGACACCACCCCTAATATTAAATTGGGCTGTGAAACCTCTTCTCTCACCCCATGGTCAGGTCCGTGTGCATGACGGAAGGGGGGCGGTATATTTTATAGGCATAATATATTTCAAACCGTTCAGATATCTAACCTCTGACTAAAGGCTGGTATCCGCTTGAATCTGATCGCCACCGTAATAGACGGAATGGGCGACACTCCGTCGGAGGGGCTGGGCGGCAGAACGCCGCTCGAAGCCGCGGAAACGCCCAACATGGATCGTCTTGCTCGCGAAGGCAAGACTGGGCTGATGTACTCCGTTAGGAAGGGCATAGCCCCAGAAAGTGATGTCGCGGTCATCTCCATCCTGGGCTACGACCCCTTCAAGTACCACACGGGCAGGGGTCCCCTCGAGGCTCTGGGAGCTGGAATTAGAATCGAGGACGGCGATCTGGCCCTGAGATGCAACCTCGCCACCCTCGGACCGAACAAACGCATACTGGACCGAAGGGCGGGGAGGAACGTCTCCTTAGAGGAGGCAACACAGCTCAGCCAGGCCGTGAACGAAAAGGTGAAACTCAAAGAATATCCCGTAGACTTCGAGCTCAGGAGCACGGTCGGGTATCGCTGCGTATTGGTGATGAGGAGCAAGGCGAAACCCCTCTCCGGAATGATCTCTAACACGGACCCCCACTACGCCCGAGTTGGAGGGTTAGGTGTCTCGGTCTCAGGCGTCAAAGCAATCCTCCAAGAGTGCACCCCTCTGGAAAGGATAAAGGCGGCTCGGATCTCCGCGCGAGTCGTCAACGAGTTCGTGCGAAAGTCTCATCTAGTGCTGGAGCATCACCCGGTCAATCAGGAGAGAGTGAAGCTCGGAAAGCCCAAGGCGAACCTCGTCCTAACCAGAGATGCCGGCTCAGCCCTACCGAAGTTGCCCAGACTGGAGGAGAGGTTCAAAGCCCGTTTCGCGTGCTTCGCCGACATGCCCGTCGAGAGGGGCATCGCTCAGATGGCTGGAATGAGCTTAATCGATCTCCCTCCACCCAGTGGAGACATAGAAAGAGACTACAAGATCCGGGCGGAGAAGGTTCTGGAGAAGATCGGATCGTACGACTACGTATACGTGCACATCAAAGGTCCCGATATTCCGAGCCACGATGGTGACGCCCAAGGCAAGATCAAGGCGATTGCCGAGGCCGACAAGGGCTTCTTCGGAAATCTCCTTCCCAAGATCAACTTGGAGAAGCACCTGATCTGCGTGACATCCGATCACGCCACCCCGTGGCACACGAAGGAGCACAGCGACGACCCCGTCCCTCTTGTGATAGCGGGAGACAAACTGTCCGGGGATGGGATCAGCAAGTTCTGTGAGAGGGGCTGCCGCAAAGGAAGCTTGGGCATCCTGACTCGCGGAACCAAGCTGATGCCCATGCTGATAAGATACCTGAAACGAGCAGTCTAGAGCAAAGACAGAGGATTCTCCCGAAGCCAGATTGGCAACACTTAAGCCTCACCTGAGAGACTTCTGAGGCAAGCGGAGGATCGCGGCTCTTGACCGTGAAGAGAGATCGCTGGGTATCGGAGTTCGGCGACTGGTTTAGGGACGCCATCGACAGAGCAGGCATCGTGGACTACAGATACCCAGTCAAGGGGTGCGGGGTGTGGCTTCCTCTCGGATTCAGACTCCGCCAGAACATCATCCAGATCATGAGGAAGGAGCTCGACTCGACAGGACACGAGGAGATGCTGTTTCCAACGCTCGTGCCTGAAGACCTCCTAGCCAAGGAGGCGGAACATATAAAAAGCTTCGAGGGAGAGTCCTTCTGGGTTACTCGAGGCGGGACAACCACCCTAGACGTGAAGCTCGCACTCAGACCAACGAGCGAGACGGTCATTACCCCCATGGTCAAGCTCTGGATCCGATCTCACGCCGACCTACCGAGGAGAATCTACCAGATCTCAAGCATCTTCCGCTACGAGACCAAGGCCACGAAACCGCTCATCAGGGTCAGAGAAGTGTCCACATTCAAGGAGGCACACTCCTTTCACGCGACACACGATGACGCCATGAGGCAAAACACGATCGCGAACGAAGTCTACAAACGAATCTTCGACCAGCTAAAGATTCCCTACCTGATCTCTAAGAGACCAGACTGGGACAAGTTCGCGGGTGCCCTAGCCTCCTACGCCTTCGACACGATCTTCCCCGACGGTAAGACCCTTCAGATCGGAACAACGCACGACCTCGGCCAGAACTTCGGTAAGGCGTTTGACCTCACTTACGAGACACCCCAAGGGACACGCGAGTACGTCTGGCAGACGAGCTACGGCATCTCAGAGAGAGTCGTCGCCGCGGTGATCGCCGTCCACGGAGACGACAACGGACTTGTTCTACCACCCACGATCGCACCAATCCAAGTTGTCATTGTACCCATACCCCGCAAGGGCGTAGGCAAGGAGCTGGCTGAGCGGTGCGAGAAGACCAAGAGCGAACTGGAGCAGGCCGGTCTCAGAGTCAAACTCGACGACAGACCCGACCAGACTCCGGGGTCAAAGTTCTTCGAGTGGGAGCTGAAGGGAGTCCCCATTAGGGTCGAGATAGGACCACAGGACTTGGCTAGAGACGAGGCTACACTGGTCCGAAGAGATACCTCAGAGAGGTCTAGGACCCCGACAGGTCAACTCATGCAAGGCGTAAGAGAGCTGCTCGACAAGGTCGAGCGCAACCTAGCTGAGAGAGCTTGGAAGCGGCTTCGAGATCACGTCCACAGAACAAATAGCCTAGACGAAGCGAAGAGACTGATCGAGAGCGGGAGGGGAGTTGTCGAGATACCCTGGTGCGGCTCTGAGAACTGCGGAAGGAGAATCGAAAGCGAAACAGACGCCAAGGTTCTAGGGATACCTTGGGAAGAGGAATTCGTGGAGATTCCAGAAAAGTGTGTGTGCGGAGCCCCAGGCAAGCAGGTGGTAAGACTAGCAAGATCATACTGACAAAATCTTCTTATGAGAGAGTGTTACCAGCTGGTGTGAAGGAGGAAGAAGCCGACGCCAAAGAAGAGGAAGAGCAGAGGTAGAGCCAAGGGCGGAAAGGGACAAGCCGCACACGTCCAGTGCAGCAACTGCGGCCACCTCGTCCCGAGGGACAAGGCCAAGAGAGTGACACGCTGGGTGTCGCTTGTGGATGCACCTCTGGCTAGGGAGCTCAGGTCGAGCGGAGCCCAGATAGCTCGACAAGCGGTTGTGAAGTACTACTGCGTCTCCTGCGCGATACACAACAAGGTCGTCAAGGTTAGAGCGAAGGATACGAGGAGGACACGCATTAGGCTCTAGGGCGAGTGAAGCTCACAGACTCGCATCCTCGGGGTAAAGAGAATCGCTCAAGTCGTAATCAAACGGTCTGAGAATTACCAAAGCGATTGCTCCTCTGACAATCACCGTGGGAGGCTGAACTTGGCCTACCGCAGGCTGGAAAGCAAGCTGACGAAGGAAAACCTCTGGCTCTACATCATCCGCCTTCTTATGGAGCGACCGATGTACGCCTACGAGATAGGCAAGACCCTCGCAAGCCGATTCGGTTTCTCGGTGGCAAAGGTGACAACGTACGTTGTGCTCTATAAGATGGAACGAGAGGGGCTTATCAGGGTGGAGAAGAGTCCGACTGTTGGGCGACCCGACAGAAAGTACTACACCACAACCGAACAGGGCAGAGCCATCTTTGAAGCTGGGAAGAAGCTGATAGACGAGACGCTTAGGAGGCTCTCCTAGCGGCCATCGTCCGGACGTGCAGGAGCCTCTGCGCGAAGGTTATGAAGGATAGGAGTCCTATCAAAGCCGCACCGTAGTTCATCGCCTCCCGAAAAGCAAGAGCCAAGAAACTCGCCCCAACCAGAATGACGACCCTCTCCGCGCGTTCAGCGATGCCCACGGTCTCCATCGGAACGCCCGCTGCCTCAGCCCGAGACCTAGTGTAGCTGACGAGATAGGAGCCGATGAGAGCCAGCAGACCCCACACGGGTTCGCAGAGTCCACCGAGTATAAGAGCAAAGAACACCGCAGCCTCGGATACACGATCAAAGACCGAGTCAATTATCCCACCAAAAACCGTTGCCTGACCGTAGATCTTAGCCATCGCGCCGTCCAAGGCATCGCACAATCCTGAAAGCAGGAAGATCGCGCCAGCAACGGGAACGAGGACGAGGTCCTTGTTCCAACTGTAGTAGAGCGCTGCCGATATGAACGAAAGGGCCAAGCCAAGGATGCTCATCGTGTTGGGCGTGAACCCCATTCCGTGGAAGGCGCACGTCAACCCAGCTACGAGGTTTTGGAAGCTCGCCTTGATCCTCGTGAGCATAGACCTGTCCTCAGAAGCCTCTCTGGTTGTCTAACAAGAGCCTCGGTACCTCTCGACTTGGTCTATGAGCCGATCGATCTCTTTGGTAGTGTTGTAGAAGTGGGGAGACACCCTTACCCCACCGGTTCGAATCGAAATAATAATCCTCTTTCTTAGAAGCCGGTCGAGCGCAGCCTTCTGATCATCCACCCTAAAGTTGACGATTCCCGATCGGGACTCGCGTTCGGTCGGGGTCTGGAGCTCGATCCCCAGGTCCTGCAAGCGCGTTATAAGGTGGTCGGTCAGCTTGAGAACCCGCCGCTCAATGTTGGCGACGCCAACCTCAAGCAACAACCCCAGCGCGACCTTCGCCCCCACGTAACCAAGAAAGTTAGGGGTACCAGTCTCAAACCTAGAAGCGGTCTTGGACAGGCTAAACCTCGACGAGTCAAACGAATCGGGATCCTCCACGCTCCTCCAACCCACGTACTCAGGCTCAAACTCATCGATAAGCCTCTCGTCGATGTATAGGAACCCTATTCCCTCCATCAGTCTGCGACACTCAAAGAACAAATGCCCCAGCAGATCCGCTTCAGAGTAAAATCATATTTTTGCTTTCTGAGTAGTCTCCTAAAACCCGCTTAAAAGCATCATCCAGTATTTTTTCGCAGTCCATAGACAACATCCTCTAAGTTAGCACGGTATTCTCTTTCTCATCTCTTTTTTCCTCAGGCTACTGCTCCAAGCCAGCCTTTCCAATTCGACTCCTCCGCCGAGCTGAAGCTGGGATGGGAGGGAATAGGAGAAGAAGGTCGTTGAACTATCTTCTTGAGCTGACCCCATGCAAACATGGCGTAAGCCGTGAGCAGGGCGATTAGGGCGTAGGCTCCCCAGTTCCGCTCCTTCGAGCCGAACACCCCTAGCAGGTAGAGGAAGATGGTGAGGGCGACGAGGGCGAAAGCCACTCCGAAGACGATGATGCTTGCCACGATCAACCCAGCGAGGCGGAGCAGGCGCATGGCCAATGGCCACGTCAAGTGTCGTGCGATGCCCGCCCAAGCCAAGATGAACCGAAGAGAAGAAAGAATCTCCAGACCTCGGTCGAGGAGAGCGCCAAAAGTGGCTTCTCTCCCCCTCTTCCATCTTCTGGTTGAGCCACGGATAGACGTTGGCGGGGAACTCCATATCGTTTATCACTATGTTGTCCCCAACCTTATACCGGATCATGCCCGCCACCACGCTGACGCCCATGGAGGTGTTAAGCGTAGAGGCGATCTCTTGGCTCCGAGCCCCGATCAACCTTGCAAAGAGCGCCTTAGCCTCGGCAAACTCCACCATCCACTTCTCGTAAGGATCCTCATCTCCAAGCCAAAGCCTGAGAGCCTTCGAGATCGCTCTTGTCGCTGGAGTTGGAGCTGGACCCGTAGCCGTTTGGTTCAGATAGGTGTACTTCTTAACTATGGGGAAGAGCACCCTATACCTCTCCATGTCCATGAGAAATGACCAACCTCTCAACATCGTCTGTGAGTGTTTTGCCCTTTCCCTGATCACCGTCCGCCCTGCGAGATTGGTTAGTGGTCTTCTACCTCAAGGTTAGAGATTCCGCCACACTTGAAGCTTTATCTGGTGAGGATGAACTACTGTCAGAGAATCTAAACCGCAGGAAAAGGCGATCGTGGATCTGAAGCTGGGGAGATTATGAGCCGCTGCATCGCCGACATGGCCGCCTTCCGATACGTTATGGACTCCAGCACCGACTATGAGGCCTCTATGAATGCGAGAACTTCAAACTATAATTCCGAGTTCAATTCGTACCTGAAGTTGGGTAGTATCTTGGACATCATTTCAGCTTACGATATGGCTAAAGATCCTGCTTATGATGCTACCTTCGACTTGGGCGGGGATCCGACTAATGCTTGGATGGATCAAAACTGAAACTGGGACAATCCCACACTCAGGAACAGGGGGAAGATTGACTGCGATGCCGCTCGAGAGGAGGGGACGCTTTTTCTGATGCCTGAGCTGCGGGCTGGAGGCGCACAGGGACGCGGTGGGCGTAGTGAACATGGCCTCTCTCAACGGAGAGAGGGCTGTCAGGGCGATGGCACACCCCTTGCTTCTCAGGTGAGACGGATGCGGGTGGATGTCTAGTCGGGCCATGTCCACCCAAGGGAATGATCTCTCGAGAAGCAAGAATCTTTCGACTTTGGGCGGGAGAGTGTCAGCAACCTTTTAGGCGACTACTCTCTCTTTTTTCTTCATCCCATAAGTTAGAGGGTGTAGGTTTTTAAATGGGGAAAGTCGGCAAGGGCGTCAACTGCAGCGTCACGAGCTGCGGCAAGAGGGCTGTCCGGTCGATATCGGCCGAGAGGGCGGGGTCGGCAAAGCTTGTGGTGCCCGAGAAAGGCCGAGTCTACCTCTGTGAGGACCACTACAAGGAGTTGAAGAAGAGGCTCAGAAAGGACAGGATGATAGAGAAGTGGCGGTGGTCCGCCTAGCGGACCGAGAAGCAACGCCCAAAAGACCCATGGAAGAGATCTCCAAAAAGGCGGGTGTTGTAGCTTTGAGGGTACTTCTACTGCACTGCGACTACATCGAGTATCAAGTCAAACAGCGGGCTTTGAAGGAAGCCGAAGCCCTCGACGCTGGAGATGAAAAGCCAAAGAGAGTGGACGAGCCTCTGGTAATCTTCGCGACCGTTGAGAAGAGGGATGAGAGCGACCCCACAGGTGTGGCCGAGAAAACCGCGGGTAGCATCGCCGACACGGCCGAACGCATAAAGGCAAAGAAGGTTGTTCTCTATCCATACGCCCACCTCAGCTCGGAGCTGGGTAGACCGGCCAAGGCTGTGGAGATACTGAAACGGATCGAGTCGGGGCTGAGGGAGCGCGGCTACGATGTTACAAGAGCAAAGTTCGGGTGGTACAAGAGCTTCGAGCTCAGATGTAAGGGGCACCCCCTATCGGAGCTCTCCCGCTCAATCTCGGTTGACGAGAGGGCGGAGAGAGGCAGGGTGGAAGCGGCTCCAGAAGTGATCGAAAAGGGAGAGCTGATCATCCTTGAGCCCAGCGGAAAAGAGCACCCTCTAGACCTAAGCCACGTCGAGGACTCTAAGATCCTTCAGACATACCCCGATCTCAAGCAATTTGTGATTAGCGAGGAGGTCGGTAAGGTCTCCCATGAATCGCCCCCTCATGTAAGGCTGATGAGAAAGCTCGAGCTCGTGGACTACGAGCCCGCGTCAGACATCGGGCATTTCAGGTTCTATCCGAAGGGAGCCCTTCTAAAAGAGCTGCTGGAGGAGTACGCGGGCTCCCTGGCTGTTAGGGAGCTGCACGCCGTGAAGATCGAGACGCCCCTCCTCTATCGCGCGGATCAGCCCGACATAGCCGGGCAGGTTGAGAGGTTCAGAGAGAGGAACTATCACTTGTACGCTGAGGACAAGGAGCTGATCCTACGGTTTGCGGGTGACTTCGGGCTGTTCCGAATGATACGAGATGCAACGGTGAGCTACAAGCAACTCCCCCTCAGGGTCTATGAGCTCTCCCCGTCCTTCAGACTGGAAAGAGAGGGCGAGTGCGTGGGGCTGAAGCGGCTCAGGGCGTTCACGATGCCAGACATCCACTGCTTCTGCAAAGATCTAGCTCAGGGGATGGAGGAGTACGAGGAGCTCCTGCGCTACTACACGAAGCTCGCTGACTCGATGGAGGTAGACTACGTCGTCGCCTTTAGAGTGGTAAAGGACTTCTATACCAAGAACAAGGACTGGTTCGCGAAGCTTCTTCAAATAGTGAGAAAGCCCGCCCTGTTCGAATTACTGCCAGAGATGAAGCACTACTGGGTGGTGAAGCACGAGTTCCAGACAATAGACTCGGTTGGGGGGAACGCGCAGCTAAGCACGGTCCAGCTTGACGTCGAGGACTCCGAGCGGTACAGTATCTTCTACACCGACGCAACCGGAGCCAAGAAGGGCTGCACAATCCTCCACAGCTCGGTAGGGTCGATTGAGAGGTGGATCTACGCCCTCCTCGAGCAAGCCGAAAAGGCCGCCAAAGAGAATAGGGCACCGATGCTCCCGGTCTGGCTCAGTCCAACCCAGGTGAGGGTCATCCCTATCTCACCAGACCAGCTAGAATACGCGAACAAGACCATGAGAAAAATCGGGGAAAAGGGTGTCAGAGTAGACTTGGACGACCGAGAGCAGACAGTGTCAAGCAAGATTAGGGACGCTGAGACCGAGTGGATACCATACATAGTCGTAGTCGGCAAAGCCGAAGAGGCTGAGAAGAACCTCTCGGTCAGACTGAGAATAACAAGGGAGCAGAAGCAGATGAAGCTCGACGAGCTCGCTTCACGCTTGATGGCAGACATCGGAGAGAAGCCTAGACTCCCACTATACCTCCCCGAGCGCCTCTCAATGAGACCAAAATTCCTCTAGAGCTGCGTTCTTTAGGTCCGCTCAAACTTTAATACGAACAGGAAGTATGACCTATACCCATACCGAAGGGACTTACAAGTTGCTAGGTCTCGCGAAAAGAATAGCGTACATCGAGGCCTCCCCGATCAGAAAGATCACAGCGATCCTAGCGGAGGCCAGGAAGAGGAAGGACATAATCTCCTTCGGAGGTGGTGCCCCCAGCCTCCCGCCGGCCAAAGAGATGGTTGAGGGAATGAGAGACTACCTCGCCAAGGACCCCCAGAGTGCCTCGGCCTACATGGGCACTAGAGGGATCGTCGACCTCCTCGACCTGATCAGCCAAGACCTGAAGAGGTACGGAGAGATCGAGGTGGACCCGAGAAGGGAGTTGATGGTGACAACCGGCAGCACGGAAGGGATACTTCTGTCACTCTTGGCGACAACGAACCCGGGAGACGAGATCATAGTAACGGACCCGACCTACCTGGGCTACCCAGAGACCATTAAGGTAGTGGGCGCGAAAGTTGTGAGACTCCCAGTGTACGTTGGAGAAGGATTCCAACCCGATGTGGAGAGATTCAAGAAGCTGATCACGAAGAAGACGAAAGCGTTCATGTTCCTCTCTCCGGACAACCCCACAGGGAGAGTCATCAGAAAGGACATAGCTAAAGCGATAGTAGACCTCGCAGTCGACCACCAGTTCTACATCTACTGCGACGATGCCTACAAGCACATAATTTACGACGGCGAACACACATGGCTGAGCGCGCTGGAGGGAGCTCGCGAGAACGTAATAACGATGTGCAGCTTCTCGAAGGAGGCGGCGGTTCCAGGGCTAAGGGTCGGCTACATGTACGGTCCGGCCCAGATAATCGAGGCCTCAGAGAAGCTGAAACAATACGTTACGCTCTGCCCCGACACCCTAACGCAGTTAGGACTGATCCGTTTCCTAACAGGTGATGCTAAGGAGAGGTACCTGAGGTGGGCTATCCCCATATACAAGTCCCGAAGGGACGCCATGGAGACCTATATCCACAAGTACCTGCCGAAGGGTAAGATGGTCCGCCCGAACGGAGCGTTCTACATCTTCGTGGACATGCACGAATACATCAACCCATTGAAGGTGACTGACGAGGAGTTCGTTGTCGACCTCCTACGAAAGAAGGAGGTGGCGATAATCCCCGGAGAACACTTCGGGGAGAAGGGGCGAAGACACTGCAGGTTCACATTTGTCTCAGAGCCCGAAGATAGGATCGAGAAGGGCGTAGCCAGGGTCGCCGAATACCTGCGGGAAGCAGGGGTCGCCTAGGAGATCAGCCGACTTTATAGGCCCTGAAGAACCTGATCCCACGCAGATCACCATCTGAATTACCATCTGTACTCTAGTCGATGCGGCTAGGGTTTCGAAGGTCAAACACTCTCATTTGGGAGCTGCTCTTCCCTCATCCCAGACGCCGCCCATTCCGGTGACCCTCACCGTGTACGCAACCCCACTCTCCCATCCTTCCACGCCGAAGAGAATCTTCATCTCCAACAGCTCACCGGGTTTTATCTCTGAGTAGCGAGCTCTGCTTGCGAGGTCCACCCCAGAGCCACGGACGGAATGGACCGAGGTCACTGTCCACCTATCCCCAGCTGACAGGTTGCCGATCACGTATAATCCCGAGATAGCAAACCCGCGCGCGTAGACCATCGATCTGTTGTTCACGGAGACCCCGATTACGGTCGCGTTTGTGGAGCCCGTGTTCCTGACGCGGACGTATATTGGGTTTCGGTCCAGCTCCTGCCCAAAGGAGATCTCTTCGATCGCTAATGCAGAGGGCACCGGAGCCTGCGTTGATTGAGCCTCGATCCACATGTATCCCAGAGCGACGCCCGAAACTGCAAAAACGAGCAGGGTAGCGAACACGAGAAAAGGGGAGAAAGCTCTCTTGGACCACGCCGCAGCCCCTGACATTTGGTTAGCCTCTTCGACCGCGAGCCAGATAAGAGTTCTCGAAATATCTGCGCTTCTAAAGGCTAGCCCTCCAAGCCGCGGCTTGGAATGACCCACAGTAATTGAAAGCAAAATTTATATCCTTGTTGGTAATATGCTTAAGGCTATATTCCATAGTAATAAAGACCGCCGAAAAAATTACTGGTGGTAAAAGAAAGATGGGTAGGGTCCTCGGTCTCAGGTGCAAGGAATGCGGTGAAAGATATTCCGTCTCCCCCCGACTTGCATGCGACAGGTGCTGGGGTCCATTGGAGGTGGAATATGACTACGAGGCCATTTCAAAAACCCTTGACAAAAACGCGCTGAGCGAGAGACCGTTCACCCTGTGGCGGTACGCGGAGCTGCTGCCGCTCGAGGATCCACGGAAAGCCGTGAGCATGTGGGACGGTGGAACACCCCTGATCCACTGCCAGAGGCTGGGTGGAAAGCTAGGAGTCAGCCAGCTGTACATTAAGGACGACACCGCGAATCCAACACTGAGCTTCAAGGACAGACCTGCCGCGATCGGAATCTCCAAGTGCATCGAGTTCGGCATGGACACGGTCGGCTGTGCCTCGACAGGCAATCTAGCCGCAGCGGTGGCCGCACACGCATCCAAGGCGGGTCTGAGATGCATTGTCTTCGTTCCAGCCGACGTGGAGACGAACAAGATAGTTCAGACAGCGAGCTTCGGAGCCAGGATAATCGGGGTCAGAGGCACCTACGACGACAGCAACAGGCTGGGAGTGCTCGCGGCGGAGCGGCTGGGATGGGGAATGGTGAACATCAACATCCGACCGTTCTACGTGGAGGGATCGAAGACGATCGCCTACGAAGTCTGCGAACAGCTCGGCTGGGAGACCCCAGACGCGGTGGTCGTACCTGTGGCGAGTGGCGGACTTCTCTGCGCCGCGCACCGAGGCTTCAATGAACTCAGGTCACTGGGTTGGGTATCGGGGAACATGACCAGACTCATCGCCTCGCAGCCCGAGGGGTGTGCACCGATCGTCCAAGCCTTCAGAAGCAGGTCCGATCTCTCGCCGGTTGAGAAGCCTTCCACGCTCGCGAAGAGCCTAGCTGTCGGAAGCCCCGCGAGCGGGTATGAGGCGATCCGCGTGATCGAGGAGACAGGCGGCGCGGCCGACGCACCTTCCGACGTAGAGATCTTGGAGGCGATCAAGCTCCTGGCGAAGTACGAGGGAATCTTTGCGGAGCCGGCTGGAGCCATATCCTTGGCGAGCTACATCAGGCTTATGGAGGCAGGCGAGATCGACCGGAATGAGAGGGTGGTCCTATTCGTCACTGGCAGCGGCTTCAAGGCCCAGGAGACCATATCCGGGATAGTTGACAGGCCGATCGAGATCGAGCCAACAACAGAAGCCCTGCTCAAAGCAGTGGAAGCGTAGTTGGAGGGACCGTTTCATGGCTGGCGTGAAAGTCCTGTTCTTCGGAGGGCTGAGGGGGATAACAGGAACACACGAGCTGAACCTCGAGCTCGAAGAGAGGAGCACCGTGGGAGAGGCGTTGGAAACTCTAATCCACAGGTTCGGAGGAGACTTCAGAGAAAGAGTCATAGATCCAGTCACGGGTGGCCCTAGGAGGTTCATCCTGATAACCGTGAACGAAAAGGACATCCGGCATCTTCAGAGGTTAGAGACAAAGCTGGGAGATGGAGATCAGATAGCCTTCCTCCCCGCAGTTGCGGGGGGTTAGAGCACTCCATCCTACCAGTTGCAGCTCTCTCCGACCCACCGAACGATTGTGTCCAGCAGCTCCTGTCGTTGGTTTGTGTAGACGTGATCTGCGCCGTCTATCAGCACGAGCTTCTTCGGTTGCTTCGCGTGTTCGTAGAGGATTTTCGCCTGCTCGGGATTGACTATCGCGTCCTGGGTTCCGTGCACAATAAGGAGAGGTCTCGGAGAGATCCTTGCGACATGATCTATGGGATTGTACTTCTCCGCCTGGAGCCTACGCTGTGTGACAAATTTTTCAAACGTGATCCCCTTCAGGAACTCCAGGGTGTTCTCAGTCCTCTTCCTGTCCGGCGGGGCGCTCATCCGGATATCCCCTGATCCCGAGATTGCCGCCACAGCCTTTATCCTTGAGTCACGAGCAGCTGTCACAACAGCCGCCTGGGATCCCATGCTGTGACCGATGGCTATGATCCTCTCAGGATCAACATCAGGCCTAGCTTGGAGGGCGTCTAGGGCTGCTCCCACGTCGATTGGGATCGTGGCAAGGTTGTAGTTGCCCTCGCTCCCTCAGCAACCGCGATAGTGAAAGATGAGAGCATCGTAGCCGAGCCCTCTGAGAGTTCTGGCGATGTCATAGTTCTTTTCGAAGCCGGGGAAGTCGTGGAGCACGAGAGCAGCGGGATTCTTTCCAACACTCCTCGCCAAGTACATTGTTCCAAGGAGCATCAGTCCCCCGCTCCGGATGATCACCCCCTCGATCCCTCCGTAGGGTGGAAGTTCAAGCCTCATCCTCTTCACCAAGCCCTAGGCTTCGGATTCCCAGCGAGGTAACACTATTGGAATCCCCATGCAGCACGGTCTGCAACCGAACGCCTTCCCCACTGGAAAAACCGTATCTTCTACTATCGACACAAGAATGTAGCGTTCCACGCACGTTATCGACCGCTGGATCTCGGGAGGAAGTGTGAGTTGAGCCGCCAGAGAGAGGAGAGGCCCGTGGTTCCGATCGAGATCGAGCTTATGAGGAGCGTGTTCCTGCTTTTCTTTTGCGGAATCGTCCTATACCTCCACGGCTATATCCTCTGGCTACCCCTCCTCGGACTTCCCTGGCAGGGAGCTGGTAGGACCCAGGACGCACTTATCACCGGGGTTCTCCTGATCTTTTTCATCGCCTTTGGCGCCGCGGGTCTGTACTCGGCGAGGGGCCTCCTACTAGGAAGGAGCTCGGCTTGGACCCTGAGCTTGGATCTCAGCGTTGTTGAACTGGTCACGAAATTCTTCTTCCAGATCGAGAAGGAGATCACTGAACCGTACTTGAGCGCGATGGGCGCCACCTGGTACCTCTTGTACGTGGCTGATGTTCTGATGCTAATCTACCTGACCAGGCCACAGGTCAAAGCCTTTTATCACCAGGAGTAGCCTAGTCCCGCCCAGTGCTCCGGGCGCGCTATTATAAACTGATCTGCCAAAGTTCTCTAAGTGCCAAGAGAACACCTCCGAGGGCATCGAGATTGGAGATCAAAGAAATGCTCGGGAGATACCGTGTCGTAGCCGTGGTGGGTCTTTCACGCGATCCGGCGAAGGACAGCTACAGGGTAGCGGCGTACCTGAAGTCCCAGGGCTTCAAGGTGATCCCAGTCAATCCGATAGCCACCGAACTCCTAGGAGAGAGATGCTACCCCAACCTGCTTGAGATGCCCGAGAACCTCAAGGAGGCGGTTGAGATCATCGACATATTCCGCCCCTCAGAAGATGTACCTCCGATCGTTCAACAGGCGGTGCAGCTGAGGAGGCAGTACGGGCATCCCCACGTGATCTGGATGCAGCTCGGGATTACTAACGAAGCAGTGGCTAAGCTGGCGCGAGACGCGGGCATGAATGTGGTCATGGACAGGTGCATGTGGATCGAACACAGACGCCTGTCCAAGGGAGAATGAGAAGCGAACTGCCGGGTTCCTGTTACTCATCCCTGATTCGTTGCTCTCTCAATCCATGGCAGCGAAATCGGCGTCTGTACCACCTGGCCTCGCTCCCCAAGAGCATTCATCATCTCCACATATAGAGCCCTTACCCTTCGGTTTCTTGTCTTCATGTGGAGTCTCCGGATCACAAGCTCCGGAGTGCTCATTCCCACATGATTGAACCTTGGCTGCCTGTCGACGATGAGATCTCCGTTCTCATCAACCCCG
>Ga0315280_10002685_pt1 | contig 28470 bp, 23 predicted proteins | sample YL17G06_40_MG_FD_203697 | JGI IMG/M metagenome (GOLD analysis project Ga0315280, IMG submission 203697) | Sediment microbial communities from Yellowstone Lake, YNP, Wyoming, USA - YL17G06_40 | ecosystem: Environmental > Aquatic > Freshwater > Lake > Sediment | place: USA: Wyoming | collected... | reverse complement strand
CCTGGGTGAAGGCGCGGCGGGCGGTGATCAGCCCGGGCGAGAAGATCATCCTGGACCACGCCACCTTCTATGTGAATGACACCCGCGTGATGAGCCTGCGCCGGCACGTCCTGGATCCCAGGTCCGGTGGCGCCGTTTTCGGCCAGGCGCTCGCGTTCAACTCGGCCTCCGGGGTCATGCTCGACTTGCCCATGTACTACCGCGCCAGCGCCAACCACCTGGGATCGCTTCACCTGACTCGGAACCGGTCCTTGGGCGGCGACCAGATCGGCACGGGATGGTCGTTGGGCCTGCGAGAGGAGTACACCCGCACGGGTCACACTGATGGGGCCTTCGAGCTGGACGACGTGCTGCACCCTGACCGGGGCATGAGGTGGGAGCACCGGACTCAGCTCGGCGGCGGGTTGAACATGAGCACGGAAGCGAGCACCCTGCGCTTCGACCAGGACAGCCCGGCGCTGCGCTCGAAGAGTGTGAGCTTCTTTCGCCCGCTCGGGGCCGGCCGGCTTTCCCTGTTGCTCTCGAACAGCGATTTCGGGACCTCCGCGCAGTCGCTCGACGGCCTCGACTACCGGTTCCCCGGCCGTCGCGTGAAGGGTGCCCTGTGGGTGACGCCGGCGCTCTATCTCCGCCATTCCTCCCTGCGCACCGAAACCCAGCAGGTGATACTCGATCCCGATACCGGCGAGCCCCTGGAGATCACAGAAGAGAACGCGGGCCGGGCAACCATCTCCGGGCTGGATCTCAACTTCAGCCTGCCGGCCCGGGATCTGGGTCACCGGCTGCGCCTCAACGCCGGTCTCACCACCGGTTATGCTCGGAACCTGGCGGGTGGGGGCGGTGGCTCCTTCGACGGTCGCCTGATGCTTGACCGGCGGTTCGGGACGGACAGCTTCCTCGGCCTCGGCCTCACCTACTCGGGCATCGGCCCGGTGGCGCGGACCTCGTTGTTCCGGCCCAGCCGAGGGCTGCTGAGCTTGGCCGGCGAGTCCACGCTGCTCAGGAGCCGGGTGCGCATGAACGTGTCGCGCTCTCTCGACGGAGAGCGAGGGTTCGGCTCGGTCGGCCTGACGAGGCCTCTGCCGTTCGGCACCGACCAGCTTGGTCACCCCCTCTGGGACCTGGACCTGAGCACCATCTTCTCCCACCTCGACGAGTACCGCGCCTCCAACACCCGGCTGGCGCTGGGCCGTCTGATTGGACACTACGAGCTGGCCCTCTGCTGGTCGCCACAGGGAGTGAGCTACTTCAGCGGGCGCCCCTGGGTCAGCCCCTACGGGTACGGCTACACCTACTCCGGCGGCCGGCATCTCTGGATCGAGTTCGCCTCCCGGTAGGGCAGGTCCGCGACCTGCCCGCGGTGGCCCCGCCGACGGCCCCCGAGAAAAGAGAGCTTCTCGGGCGGCGGCGGGGTGTATAATGGCCCCTTGGAGCGAACCGTGGCCCCTCAGTTCGAGCTTATCTCCGATCTTCAGCCGAAGGGCGATCAGCCGGAAGCCATCGAGGCGCTGGCCGAAGGGGTGCTGGGCGGCTTCAAGCGCCAGACGCTGCTAGGTGTCACCGGGTCAGGGAAGACCTTCACCATCGCGCAGGTGATCGCGCGGGCGCAGCGCCCGACCCTGGTGATCGTCCACAACAAGACCCTCGCTGCGCAGCTCTGCGGCGAGTTCCGGGAGTTCTTCCCGCGCAACGCGGTGGCGTACTTCGTCAGCTACTACGACTACTACCAGCCCGAGGCCTATCTGCCGCAGACCGACACCTATATCGAGAAGGACTCCTCGATCAACGAGGAGATAGACCGGCTGCGCCACTACGCCACCCAGGCCCTGTTCGAGCGCCACGATGTGATCGTGGTGGCGAGCGTGTCCTGCATCTACGGGCTCGGCTCCCCCCAGGAGTACGAGCGGTTCACCTTCCGGGTGGAGAGGGGCGCGAGCTATGACCGGGATCGGCTCCTGAGGCGGCTGGTGGATATGCAGTTCAAGCGCAACGATGTGAACCTGGTCCGCGGCACCTTCCGCGTGCGGGGCGATGTGCTGGAGATCTACCCCGTGGATGAGGAGAGAATCACCCGGGTCGAGATGTTTGGGGATGAAGTGGAGCGGATCCTTTGGATTGACCCGCTCACGGGCGAGGTCACTGAGGAGCGCAATGCCGCCATGGTCTTCCCGGCGACCCATTACATGTCAGGGATTGAACAGCAAGAGCGGGCGATCGCCTCGATCGAGGCAGAGCTGGAGGACCGGCTGCGCTACTTCCGGGAGCATGGACTGCTGCTGGAGGCGCAGCGGCTGGAGCAGCGCACGCGCTACGACCTCGAGATGATCCGGGAGATCGGCTACTGCCAGGGGATCGAGAACTACAGCCGGCACTTCGATGGCCGGGAGCCCGGACAGCCCCCGTACACCTTGCTCGATTACTTCCCGGAGGATTTCCTGCTGGTGGTGGACGAGAGTCACCAGACCGTTCCCCAGATCGCCGGACAGCAGGCGGGCGACCGGTCGCGCAAGGACAGTCTGGTGCAGTACGGGTTCCGCCTGCCCTCGGCCTACGATAACCGGCCCTTGACCTTCCAGGAGTGGGAAGAGCGGGTCGGGCAGATCGTCTTCACCTCGGCGACGCCGGGGCCGTATGAGCTGCGCGTCTCCCAGCGCGTGGTCGAGCAGATCATCCGGCCCACCGGCCTGGTGGATCCAGAGGTGATCGTGAAGCCGACCCAGGGCCAGATTGACGACCTGATCGGGGAGATCAAGGCCCGGGTCAGCCGCGGCGAGCGGGTGCTCGTCACCACGCTCACGAAGAAGATGGCCGAGGATCTGGCCGAGTACCTGGCGGACGTTGACATCAAGGTTCACTACCTTCACTCCGAGATCGAGACCCTGGTGCGAACCGAGATCCTGCGGGATCTCCGGCTGGGGGTGTACGATGTGGTCGTCGGGATCAACCTGCTGCGGGAAGGCCTCGATCTTCCCGAGGTGAGCCTGGTGGCGATTCTCGACGCGGACAAAGAGGGCTTCCTGCGTTCCGAGATCGCGCTCATCCAGACCATCGGCCGCGCGGCCAGGCACGTCCTGGGCCAGGTGATCATGTACGCCGACCAGATGACTGACTCGATGCGCCGGGCGATTGACGAGACCAACCGGCGCCGCCTGCGGCAGGTCGAGTACAACCAGGAGCACGGCATCACGCCTGAGTCGGTGCGGAAGGCGATCCGCGATCTGCTGGTGGAGACGGTGGCGGAGGAGCCGGCCATCTACAGCGCCGGCGAGGGCCCCCCGGAGGAGCAGTTGCCGAACCTGCTGGCCGAGCTGGAGCACGATATGCGGCTGGCCGCCCAGGAGCTGCGGTTCGAAGAGGCGGCCCAGATCCGAGACCGCATGCGCGCCCTCCAGGGCGGGGTGGCGGCGGCACCGAAGCCGCATCGCCGGCCGGCGCGAGGGACGAGGCGGAAGCGATAGGGCGCATCGAACCGCAGAGGCGCTGAGACGCGGAGTGGATCCGTGAATGAGAACTACCTTACCGACCAGGTACTCGGTGCCGCCATCGAGGTCCATCGTGTCCTGGGTCCGGGGCTGCTGGAAAGCGTCTACGAGGAGTGTCTGGCGGTCGAACTGGGGCTGCGCGAGGTAGCTTTCGAACGCCAGAAGGGAATCTCCTTGGAGTACAAAGGACACAGCGTTGGGTCTAGTTTGCGGATAGACTTGTTGGTAGAGAATGCAGTGGTGGTGGAGCTGAAAACCGTTGACGAACTGGCGCCGATCCACGAGGCGCAGCTTCTGACTTACCTGAGGCTTACCGGTTGCCGGGTAGGCCTCTTGATCAACTTCAACGTACCCGCTCTCAAGAAGGGCATTCGCCGCATGGTCAATCGCTTCGATGACTCTGCGTCTCCGCGTCTCAGCGGTTAGGTCGTTGCATGCCCACTGACAAGATCATCGTCCGCGGTGCGCGGCAACACAACCTGAAGAACATTACGGTCGAGATCCCCAGGGACAGGCTGGTGGTCATCACCGGCCTGTCCGGGTCGGGGAAGTCTTCACTCGCCTTCGACACCATCTACGCCGAGGGGCAGCGGCGTTACGTCGAGTCGCTCTCCGCCTACGCCCGGCAGTTCCTCGGCGAGATGGACAAGCCGGACGTGGATTTCATTGACGGTCTCTCCCCCGCGGTCTCGATTGACCAGAAGTCCACCACCCGCAACCCGCGCTCGACCGTCGCGACGGTGACAGAGATCTACGACCACATGCGGCTGCTCTGGGCGCGCATCGGCCAGCCCCATTGCCCGCAGTGCGGCCGGCCCATCGTCCAACAGACCGCGGAGCAGATCGTGGACCAGGTGCTGGCCCTGCCGGATGGGACGCGTGTGCTCATCCTGGGCCCGGTCGTCAAAGGGCGGAAGGGGGAATACCGGCAGATCTTCGAGGACATCCGGCGCCAGGGCTTCGCCCGGGTGCGTGTCGACGGGGACGTGGTCGAGCTTTCCGAAGCGGGAGGGCTGCGGCTGGCGCGCTACAAGCAGCACAGCATCGAAGTCGTGGTGGACCGCATCGTGGTTCGCCCCGCGGCCCGCAAGCGCCTGGCCGATTCCATGGAGCTGGCGCTGCGAGTGGGCACGGGAGTCGCCCTGGTCCAGGTGGTGGATGGGGAGCAGATGCAGTTCAGCGAGCGCTTCGCTTGCCTCTACTGCCAGCGCAGCTTCGAGGAACTCCAGCCTCGCATGTTCTCGTTCAACACCCCGTATGGCGCTTGCCCCGAGTGCACGGGTCTGGGTACCAGCCACGAGCTGGACGAGTCATTGATCATCCCGGACCCGCGGCTCACCATCAACCAGGGCGCGCTGCTCCCGTGGCGCAGCCTCGGCTCGCAATATCACAAGGCCCTGCTCCGCGCGGTCTGCGATCACTTCGGCATTGACCTGGATACGCCCGTCGAGAGGCTGGCGAAGCAGAAGCTGGACGTTCTGCTCCACGGCTCCGATGAGCCGGTGCGGGTCCGGTTCCGGGGCCGGGGTGGCCGGCTGCGAGTGTACGACACCCGGTTCCGCGGCATCCTCTACTACCTCCAGCAGGAGTACGAGGAAGGCGAGTCGGACAGCGCGCGGGGCTACCTCGACGCCTTCACCGCGGTGAAGCCCTGCCCGGCCTGCAAGGGTCAGCGGCTCAAGCCGGAGAGCCTGGCCGTCACCATCGGCGAGAGGAACATCGCCCAGGTGGCCGCGCTGTCCATTCGCCAGGCGATGGGGTTCTTCGACTCACTCGACCTCACTCCGAAGCAGCATCAGATCGCGCGGCAGGTTCTGAAGGAGATCCGCACTCGCCTCGGCTTCCTGCTCAACGTCGGCCTCGATTACCTGACCCTCGACCGCGCCGCCGCGACGCTGGCGGGAGGGGAAGCGCAGCGCATCCGCCTGGCGACCCAGATCGGCTCCGGGCTGGTGGGTGTGCTCTACATCCTGGACGAGCCCAGCATCGGCCTGCATCAGCGCGACAACCGGCGACTGCTTAGCACCTTGCGCAGCCTCCGCGATCTCGGCAACACCATGATCGTGGTCGAGCACGATGAGGAGACTATCCGCACCGCCGACTGGATCATTGACATAGGCCCGGGCGCGGGGGGGCATGGAGGCGAGATCGTCGTCGTGGGCACGGTGGAGGACGTGTGCGCGTCACCGCGCTCGATCACGGGTGACTACTTGGCAGGCCGCCGCGCCATCCCGATTCCGGCCCGGCGCAGCAACAATGGTCACTTCCTGACTGTCAAGGGCGCGCGTCACCACAATCTCAAGCGGATTGATGTCCGCATCCCGCTCGGCCTCTTCACCTGCCTGACGGGGGTGTCCGGATCGGGGAAGTCCACCCTGATGGAGGACATCCTCTACCGGCGATTGGCCAACCGGCTCCACGGCGCCCGCACCGTATGGGGCCCGCATGACGACATCGTCGGAGTCGAGCACATAGACAAGGTGATTGACATTGACCAGTCGCCCATCGGCCGCACGCCGCGCTCCAACCCGGCGACCTATACGGGCGTCTTCACCAGGATCAGGGAGCTCTTTTCCCAGACGCCGGAGGCGCGCGTGCGGGGCTACCAGCCTGGCCGTTTCTCCTTCAACGTGCGGGGCGGCCGCTGCGAGGCCTGCAAGGGCGACGGGATCATCACCATCGAAATGCAGTTCCTGCCAGACGTGTACGTGCCGTGCGAGGTATGCCGCGGCGCGCGCTACAATCGCGAGACGCTGGAAGTGGCCTACAAGGGCAAGTCCATCGCCGAGGTGCTCGGCATGACGGTCGAAGAAGCGTGCGAGTTCTTCAGGAACATCCCCGCCATCGCGCGCAAGCTTCAGACCATACACGATGTGGGCCTCGACTACATCCAACTCGGCCAACCTGCCACCACGTTATCGGGAGGCGAGGCGCAGCGGGTGAAGCTGGCCTCCGAGCTGTCCCGGCGCGATACCGGCCGGACGCTCTATCTCCTCGATGAGCCGACCACCGGGCTGCACTTCGCCGACATCCAGAAGCTCCTCGAAGTGCTCCATCGGCTGACCGCGGCCGGCAACACGGTGCTGGTAATCGAGCACAACCCCGAGGTCATCAAGTGTGCGGACTACCTCATTGACCTCGGGCCGGAAGGCGGGGACGAGGGTGGGTACATCGTCGCCGAAGGCACGCCTGAGGAAGTGGCCCAGGTCAAGGAATCCTACACCGGGCAGATGCTGCGGCACGTGCTCGCCCGCAAGATTGGCAGAGAACCCAGATCACGCCCGCCTGGGCGAGTCGCCGTGCCGGCTGGATAGGGTGAACGGGGCGGCGCGATGACACCCAGGCGAACGAAAGAAAGCGCCGCGCCGACGGCCTCCCTCCTGTTGGTCAACGGCCGCATTCTTACCATGGCCGGCGGAAGCGCGGGGGCGCTGGCCGTGCGTGGTGACCGGATCCTGGCCGTGGGCCGGGAGCGCGACCTGTTGGCCCTCCGGGGGCCGAAGACGGCGGTGGTGGACCTCCGGGGCCGGCTGGCCCTGCCCGGCTTCACCGATAGCCACGTCCACCTGCGTCCACTGGGCAGGACGCTCTCCCAGGTGAACCTCGTCTCCGCGCGGACCCTCGCGGCTGCGCTCCGGCGTGTCGCTGCTCGCACCCGGCGCACGCCAAAGGGCCACTGGGTCACCGGCGCAGGTTTCGACAAGAACCGGTGGGGAGAAGCCTTCCCTGACCGGCGTGACCTCGATCGCGTCGCTCCCGGTCACCCTGTGATCCTGCGCTCCCGCGACGGCCACTCGGTGTGGGTCAACTCGTTGGCCCTGCGGAAGTGCCGCATCAGCCGGGAGACCAAGTCTCCTCTTGGCGGCGTCATCGTCCGCGACGCGGCCGGCGAGCCGACTGGGATCCTCCAGGAACGCGCGATCGCGCTGATGCACCGCTGCCCGGAGTTCGACGCGGGCGAGCGCGGCGCGGGCGATCTGCGCGACGCCTTCCGCTCTCTGTTGCGACACGGCATCACATCGGTGCACGCGATGGAGGAGAGCGAGACCTTTGGCGATCTCGGGCGCCTGAAGGAAGCCAGCAGACTGCCGCTGCGCGTCACCATCTACCGCCCGGCCGCCGATCTCGACGCGCTGGTCGAGGCTGGGGTCCGCAGCGGTCTCGGCGACGAGTGGCTGCGGATCGGAGGGATCAAGCTGCTCGTGGACGGCTCCCTGGGGAGCCAGACCGCCTGGCTCTTCGAGCCTTACGAGGGCTCGCGCAAGGCCCGCGGCGTTCCGGTGCTCTCTGGCAGGGACCTGCGCGACGTGGTTCGCCGGGCCGCGGAGGCCGGCCTCGCCTGTGCAGTACACGCCATCGGCGACCGCGCCAATGCTGAAGCTCTCGACGCGCTCGAGCGCGTGCGCGCCTTCCCCACACCCTTGCCTCATCGCATCGAGCACGCGCAGCTCCTACGCCCCTCCGACCTCCCGCGCTTCGCGCAGCTCGGCATCGTCGCCTCCATGCAGCCCTGCCACATTCCCGGCGACATTGACGCGGCCGAGCGGTACTGGGGCAAGCGGAGCCGTTGGGCCTACCCGGTGCGCTCTCTCCTCCGAACCGGCGCCAGCGTGATCTTCGGCTCCGACGCACCGGTGGAGGCGGCGGACGTGATGTTCGGTCTATGCGCGGCCGTTCGCAGGCAGACCCGCGATGGCCGTCCGCCAGCCGGCTGGTACCGCCGCGAGGAAGGCGTGGGTCGTCTCGCCGCCCTGCGCGCCTACACGGTGGAGCCAGCGAGGGCGACCGCGGAGGCCGGGCTCAAAGGCAAGTTGCTCCCGGGCTACCTAGCCGACATCGTGGTGCTCTCCGAAGACGTCCTGCACATCCCTCTTCGCAATCTGGTCAGGCCACGCGTCGCCCTCGTGCTCGTTGGGGGGCGAATACGGCTCCGACGGCGCAGTGATTAGCGGCGCGTCAGCCGTGACTGCTGGACTGTCTCCCCCAGTAGTGCTAGACTCTGCTGAGTCCAGTCGTCACTGCCAGTAGGCCGCGCCCGAGGTCAGCTCTGCGCGCGGGATTGGGGGCCGCAGTGTATGGGCCAGAGTTGCTGCTGGGACTGCTCTTGATCGGGGCAGTGGTCGCATTGCCCGTCTACGTTCTACTTCGTCTTGCCTACTTGGGTCGGGCAGTACGAGAGCTCAAGACCGACCTCGACCACCTGCGCAGAGCGACCCCCAAACCAGCAGCGGAGCCGACGCCGGCCGCAGGGATTGTGCCGCCTTCGCCGGCCGCCCCGCCTCAGCCGGTCATGCCAGCCGCGCGCGCGACCCCGACGCCTCCTCCGGTCACGCCTCTGCCTACCGTGCCGCGCCCTCTGGCAGTTCCCCCTCCCCCTCGCGTTCCGCCGCCCCCGCCGATCCCCGCGGCGCCGGCCGGCGCTCGTCCGGACCTGGAGTCCGTCCTCGGTGCTAACTGGCTTTCGAAGCTTGGCATCGCCGCCATCATCCTGGCCGCGGCCTTCTTCTTGAAGTATGCTTTCGAGTCGGGATGGATCGGCCCAACAGCGCGCATCGCGATCGGCCTCATCGCCTCCGGCGCCCTGCTCGCGGCCGGCCAGATCCTGCTTGTGCGAGAGCGATACCGGGCCTACGCCCAGGTCCTCGCCTCCGGCGGCATCGTGATCTTCTTCCTCTCCATCTACGCGGCCTTCAACTTCTACCACCTCATCGGCTTCACCGAGGCCTTCGCCGCCCTGGCCATCGGCGCGGTTGCCGCCTCCGCACTCGCGCTTGCCAACAGCACTCAAGCGGTGGCCTTGATCTGCCTCTTGGGCGCGTTTCTCACCCCTGTCCTCATCCGCAGGGAAGCCATCGGGATCATGCCGTCAGGTGACCTGCTCCGCTTGTACGCCTACCTGGTCGCGCTCAACGTATGGAGCGCGGTGCTTGTCCGGGCCAGATCCTGGTCCGCGGTCAACTGGCTCAGCTTCGGCGCCACCTGGATCCTCTTCTTCAGCGCAGGGCCGCTTGGCGGGCCTAGCTACTTCAGGACAGAGCTGTTCGCGGCGATCTACCTGCTCTTCGCCTGCCACGGTGGTATCACCACCGCCCGCGTTGAAGTCCGCAGAGGGCCGGAGTGGGAGTTCTCGGGGGTCGCTCTGATCGTCCTCGGGGCAGTCGTATTCTGCATTGCCAGCATCGCGATCCTGAGTGGCATAGACTGCTTAGGCCTGCCCGCTTTCTCTCTCGCCGGCATAGCCATCGCTTGCCTGCTGGCCGGACTCGCGGTCGCCTACCCGCGCCTCGCCAACCTCGAAGGATTGGGCCCCGCGGTGTTCCGTTATCTCTCCGGCGCGGCGCTGGTCCTGCTAGTCGCGCTCTCGGTGGTGGGATCGCCACCCGTGCCCTCGGCCCGCGCCTCGGTCGCCTTCGGTTTCGGAATCTTGATCTACCTCGTCTTCATGACGGTGGCCCTGCATATGCGGCAGCGTCCAGGGGGCGATGCCCCGGCCGCTACTCTGCTGGCCGCCAATGCTCTCACGCACGTCGTGCTCAGTTTCCATGCCCTGGCGCCGATCAGGATCTGGGGCGTCAGCGCCGCCGCGCTCTGGCTGCCCATAGCCGCCTGGCTTAGCCTCGGTGTGTTCTGGCTTGCGGCTCGCCGGCGTCTGGCACAGCAGGACTTCCTGACCGTTGCCGCGCTTGTCGCCCTGGTCTTGCCCGCGTTTGGCTTGGGCGTGGTCACTGCCACTGAATACGGCCGTCCGTACATGACGGCGACACTGGTGCTCCTCGCTGAATTCTTGCTGCTCTCCATGACCTGGCTCGGGCTGCGCCGCGCCACCCGCCTGCCGGATGTGCGGGGAGATCTGTTCTCTGCCTTCGGTAACGCTGCCATCTTCTTCGCCTTGCTGGCCGGGGTCGCGCGGCTGCACGCCTATCAGGGCCTGGTGGTGCTCTGCGGCTACGCGGTAGCCCTTGCGATCTACCACGCGGTGGTCGGCGCCCTGGTGCTCACCCGGGAGGACGATGACCCGCTCATCCGCCTGGCCTATCTAGGGCTGGCGCTTACTTTCGTCACCATCGCTCTTCCTCTCCAACTCAGAGCCAGCTATATCACCGTCGCCTGGGCCGCTGAAAGCGCGATTCTGGTGTGGACCGGCCTTTCTGTGCGGGAGGAGAGGGCCCGCTGGTACGGGCTGGTTCTGCTGTTCATCACTCTCGGCAAGGCTCTGTTCATAGACCTGGCCAGCGCCCCCGCGCACTTCACGTTCCTGCTCAATACTCGCATGCTCGCCGGCGCAGCAGCGATCGCGGCCTGTTCAGTAAGCTCCTGGCTCATGTGGCGGGATCGGGAGCGCATCCAGAGGTGGGAGCGCGCCATCCCGGGTGCGCTGCTGCTGGCCGCCAACGTGTGCCTGCTCCTGTTCGTGAGCCTCGATCTCTGGGAACATCTGGGAAGGACACTGGGAAGCGACTACCGTGGCTACGCGCAGCAACTTGCGCTGTCCATCTTCTGGAGTGCCTACGGGTTCATCGCCATCACCATCGGCATCTGGCGGCGCGCCCGGCTCGTCCGTCTCTCCGCCATGGCCCTGCTGGGCGTCGCCATCCTCAAGGTCTTCCTCTTCGACCTCAGCTTCCTGTCCCTGCCCTATCGCATCCTGTCCTTCCTGGGCCTGGGCGTCATCCTGATGCTCGTCAGCCTGCTCTACATTCGTTTCCGGGAGCGCCTGGCATGAGAAGGCCATACCAGTTGGTCTGCGCCCTCATCGCGCTTGCGGCTACGCCGGCGGGGATCGGCGTCCCTGTGCTGCCGGCGTACGGCGACCTGCCGCAGGGACGCTGGCGCATTGCGCGGCCCATCGTGCTGCCACAGATGCATACCCCGGGCCTGGTCTACCTTCCGCTTGACGACGATGCTCTCGCCGCCGTGGGGTCGCCCTCCGAGTACCGCATCGTCCGCGGTGGGCGAGACGAGGCGCCATATCGCATGGAGGTCGAGGACGGGCAGGTGAGGTCGCGGGAGCTCCCGGCCAGCATCGTCTCGCAGGGCGTCGCCAAGGACGCCAAGGGCGTCGGCACTCGTCTGGAGATCGTTCTGGACTTGGGCTCCCAGGCGGGCCTCGCCAACAAGGTCGCGCTCCGTCTCGCCGGAGACAACTTCCGCTGCCGCGTCTACATTGACGGGGCGAAGGCAGCGGATCAGGAAGGCCTGCGCCTTGGCCAGGACCTGGTCTACCGCCACGAAGGCCGGTTCGAGCAGACCCGCGTCAGCATCCCCCGCAGCGAATTCCGCTTTCTTCGCCTGACGCTCCGGCCCATTCAGGGTAAGCTCCCGGCCCTGGAAAGGGCGACGGTGCTGAGCGAGGTGAGGGTGCCTCCGCATTGGGTGCCTGTGTCCGCCAAGGTGAACCACAGGGAGGACACTGAGGCGCGCAGAACGGTCATTGACCTGGACTTCGGGAGACTCGTGCGCGACCTCGACTGCGTCAAGTTCGGGATCGCGGAACCAACCTTTGATCGCTCTGTGCAGTGGGAGGGCACCGGGCTGAGCGAGCCGGTCGTCTCCCCTGAGGATGAGGAGACAGGCACTGTCACCTCTGAGCGGAAGCCGGAGGTCTACGAGCCGATCGGCGGCGGCACCCTTCGGCGCGAGAAGGCAGATAAGCCCGCGCGCCTCCAGCTTCCCATACCGCGCGCCCGCAAGCTCCGCATCCTCATTGAGAACGGCGATGATCGGCCGCTGACCATCGGAGACGTCAGTGTCTTTCGCCTCCAGCGCGGCCTCATCTTCAGCGCGGACCCCGCGGCCAACTACGAGCTGTGGTACGGTCGCCCGGACGCGCCCGAGCCGGACTACGATGTCGCGCGCCTCCCGGTCACCATGCCCCCCGCTGAGCTGCCCGCGGCGCGGCTCGGCCCTGCCCGCTCCCTGCCCGTCACACCTCCGAGCCTTCCCTGGAGCGAGAAGCATCGCGCCGTGTTCTGGATCATCCTGGCGGCCGTTCTCATCCTCCTCGCCGCGCTCATCGTGCGCGCCATGCGCAACCTCCGCCCGGCGGCTCCCTAGGAACCCCGGAGCCGTGGGCCGTCTCGGGCGGGTCGGGCCGCTGCGTTGACACTCGCCACGCCGATGGGTAGTATCCACGTGGTAGGTCACGCGTGAACCTCCAGGAGAAACTCGATCAGCTTCCCACCATGCCCGGCGTCTACCTGTTCAAGGATGTCGCCGGCGACGTGATCTACGTGGGCAAGGCGGCCTCGCTGCGCAGCCGCGTGCGCTCCTACTTTCAGCCTGGAGCCGACCTCCACCCGCGCACGGAGTCGCTGGTCGAGCGCGTCCACGACCTCGACTTCGTGGTGGCGGACTCCGAGCTCGATGCGATCGTGCTCGAGTTCACCCTCATCCAGAAGCACCGCCCCCGCTACAACGTCCGCAACCGTGATGACAAGAGCTACCAGTACATCAGGATTGACCTGCGGGAGGAATTCTCGGCCCTCTGCGTCGTCCGGCAGCGGGCGATCGTGGATGATGGTGCGCGCTACTTCGGCCCCTATCCCTCCACCCGGGCCATGTGGCAGACGATTCGCATGGTGCGGCGCCTCTTCGGGATCTGCCAGCGGCTGGTGGTCTCGGCGAAGAGGCGTGGGGGCTGCACCTGGAAACCCGGCTCGCGGCTCCGCCTGCGCCCCTGTCTCGACTACTACACGAACCGCTGCCTGGGCCCCTGCGCGGGCGCGGTGACTTCCGAGGAGTACCGGAAGGCGGCGCGGCGAGTCTGCGACTTCCTCGACGGGAAGCAGGACTCCGTGCTGAAGCAGCTCCGGCGCGAGATGGAGCAGGCCTCGGCCCAGATGCGATTCGAGCAGGCCGCGCGTCTCCGGGACCAGATCGGCGCCATCGAACGCACGCTCGCCGAGCAGCACGTGGTCCTCCCGGGCAAGGAGGATGCGGATGTCCTCGGATATGCGCTGCGCGAGGACACTGGCTGCATGACGGTCCTCCAGGTGAGAGACGGCCGCATCTCGGGGCAGGATCACTTCCTGCTGGCCGGCGTCTCCGGCGCGCCTGCGGCGGAGGTGCTGAACGAGTTCGCCAAGCAGCACTACCAGCAGGCGGCGGCTGCGCCCCGGCGCCTGCTGCTGCCTCTCGCGATAGAGGACGCGGCCGCGGTCGAGCAACTGCTGAGCAGACGCCGCGGCTCCCGCGTGAGGAGGGCGCATTTCCCCCCGGGGAAATGCGCGGTGCTGGAGGCGCCACGGCGAGGCCGCGCCACCAAGCTGGTCGCCATGGCGATGGAGAATGCGGAATACCATCTGCGGGCCGTGCTGGAGCAAGAGAGCGCCGAGCAGCGGCGAGGGCAGGAAGCGGCAGCCGATCTGCAGAAGGTTCTTGGCCTGGCGGTCGCGCCGCGCCGGATAGAGGCCTTTGACATTTCGAATCTGCAAGGGAAAGTCGCGGTCGGCTCCATGATCGCGTTCGAGAACGGGCTGCCGAAGCGAAGTGACTACCGGCGGTTCCGCATCCAGTTGAGTGAGGGGGAGCCAAACGACTACGCGATGATGCACGAGGTGCTATCCCGGCGCCTGAAGGCAGCCGTCTCCGGCAACGTCAAGTTCGCCCACCTGCCGGATCTGCTCCTGGTTGACGGTGGGGCCGGGCAGCTCAGCATGGCCCAGAAGGCGATGGAGGCGCTGAGCCTTCGCCTGCCCGCGGCCGGCCTGGCGAAGGAGCACGAGGAGGTCTACCTGCCGAACCGGGCCGCTCCCATCTCGCTTCCCGAGCACTCACGAGCTCTCCATCTCCTCCAGCGCGTGAGGGACGAGGCCCATCGCTTCGCACTCTCCTATCACCACGCGCTGCGCGCCCGGGAGGCGCGGGAGAGCGTCCTCGACGGCATTCCCGGGGTGGGGGAGAAGCGCAAGCAGAGACTGCTACGCCACTTCCACAGCCTGAACCGCCTGCGGCAGGCCTCGGCAGCCGAGATCGCAAGCGCGGCCGGCTGCAGCGATGAGATCGCTGGACGCATCGTCGCCGCCCTCTCCCAGGTCCCCTCCTGAGCCATGGCACTCCGCGTCCGATCTCTTCAGAAGGGCGAGCTGGACGGGCTTCTCTCGTGCTTCCAGGCCGCCTTTGACGTGGACGACCAGAGCATCTCCACGGTGAGGAACTCCCTGGTCAACGATCCTTACTTCCATCCTGACCGGGTGCGAGTGGGGGTGCTCGACGGGACCATCGTGAGCCACGTGGTGGTCCTGCACCGCGCCGTCTACGTGGGCAATGAGGTGATCTCGGTGGCGGGGATCACCGCGGTGGCGACCCACCCTTACTACCAGCGCCGAGGCTTTGGCACCCGGGTGATGCAGGATGCGATTAGGCTGGTGCGCCAGCGCGGCTACCAACTGGCTATGCTTACCACGCGCCTGCCCGACTTCTTCGCCCGCTTCGGCTTCCGGGAGGTGCCGAAGATAGACGGCTACGAGTGCCCCGCGACCGCGCTCGCCCGGCTCGAGATCGCGCAGCCCTGTGAGATAGACCGGCTCGACTTCGACCACCACTGGCCTGCCCTCGCCGCGATCTACCACCAGTACAGCCAGGGCCGGACCGGGATGCAACTCCGTGACCTGCGTTCCTGGGAGACCTGGCCCCGGCGCGGCACGTTCCCGTACGGGTTCTCCTCCCAACTGGGCGCCTGTGGGATGGTCGGGGTAGTAGACGGGCAGAACGTCGCCTACCTCGTCGGGCACAGCCCGCCGGAGCACAGACACCTGTCAGTCACCGAGGTCGCGTTCCTCCGCGGGCACGACCAGGCCGCGCTCACACTGCTGCGCGCCGCCGCGCAGAGCTTCCTCGAATCGGGCACCGGGCGCGCTGTCCTACAGGTGAGCGGCGAGTCACCTATCCTCGCGCGCCTTGAAGAGCAGCGCGTTCCTGTACAAGTCGAGGTCGGGCCTGGGCTGATGGTGACCATCCCGAACGGCGACTGGCTCCGCCCGACCGGCTTCCGCAATGCCGATGACGCGATCGAGCGTCTCTTCCGCTCCCCCATCCCCATCCTCTGGCACCGTGACGGCTACTGAACCGTGTCGTTCTGTAGGGCGGGGATTCCTATCCCCGCCGGCCGTTCCATGGTGAGAGCGATCAGGGGAGGAACACGAATGTCGCACCCATCATCGCAGCGCGCACTCGTCTTGCCGACCCCGCTCGGCTGGCTGTACGCGGTCTCCCGCGACGGCAGGCTCATCGCCTGCTCGTTCGGCTTCCGCACGCGCGAGGAGGCCGCTGCCGAGGCCGCCGCCGCCGACGTGGGTCGGCCGGACGACCTGCTTGCCAGGCTGGCCGAAGACCTCCGGTGTTACTTCGCAGGCGAGCGAGTGGAACTCAGCCGACATCCGGTTGACCTCTCAGACCAGCCTGCCTTCTACCGGCGGGCAATGCTCGCGGCGCGCCGGATTCCGTATGGCCAGGTGCGCTCGTACGGCTGGCTGGCCGCGCGGGCCGGGAGCCCTGGCGGCGCCCGCGCCGCCGGCCAGGCGATGGCCCACAACCCTGTTGGCCTGGTGATACCGTGTCACCGGGTCGCGGCCTCCGACGGCAGGCTCGGCGGCTTCGGCGGAGGCCCCGCGATGAAGCGCGCGCTGCTGGAGCTGGAGGGGGTCCGATTCGCGGGTGAGCGGATGGCGCTGCGGCGAGGTGTAGGGCGAGCAGTTGGGGAGACAGAACCAGAAGGGGCGTGGACCACTCACGCTGAGGGGCAAGCCGGTCAAGCCCGGGCCTTAGGCGTGTCCTTCGTGACCGTCCACTTGCCTGCAACGCGTCGGACGCGGTAAGTGTGAGAAGAGCCAGCGAGACCGTTGGCGAAGTAGCCTCCCTCCACCTCCACGTCGCTATCGTTCCTCCAGGTGATGTCCGCCACCTCAAGGATCATCCCCGGCCGGCCGGTTCGCTTGTCTTTGACCCCGCGAGGTGAGTGAGTGCACCCCGACAACTTCTTGACCTCAACCTGGAGATCGGCGAAGCGCTTCAGGAGCTGGTCGCTAGGGTCTCTCGGGTTCTTCCCCAACCCAATCTGCAGGAAGTACAGCATGGTTGTCATATGCAGCGCAGCGTAAGGCGACGAGATCTGATGACGGACGACCGCTTCCCGGATGTCGTCCTGCTGCGCCGCGCGCCACTGTGCTCCTTTGCTCGGCTGGGTGCAGCCGGAGAGGAGGAGCAGGAACGGAATCGCCAGCACCGCCATGGGCGTCATGCCATCTCCCTTCCGCTTGCCAGGTGGGTCACCCCAAGGGCATGTTGATGGTTCGCAGACTCATGGGGCCGCCCTGTTTCCCCGCCAGACAAAACGCCCGGTCCTGTCTATGTAGCCCGCGCGACCGTCGGTGAATACCCACGCCAATCCGCCGCGGAAATCCCCTACGCTAGGGAGGCCCCCCTCCAACTGGAATCTGGGGGAGATCACCAGGTTCCCGGTCTTGTCTATGTACCCCCACTTGTCGCCCACCAGCACCGCCGCTAGCCCCTCCGAGAAAGAGCCACCTGTTCGAAACTGTGGCTTGATGGCGAACCTCCCCCTCTTGTCGAGGTATCCCACCTTCCCATCTACTTCACGAGGCACCAGGCCCTCCGAGAAGGCAACGATTGGAGGGGCTGTCGAGGAGAGTCTCTGGAACACCATCGGCCCGATCACCATCTTGCCGGTCTTCTCGATCCAGCCGCCTTGGCCTTGCCGGCTGTCTGTCACTACGAACGCAAGGCCATCAGAGAACTCCCTGGCACTGGCAAAGCGCGCCTTGATGGCGAACGTGCCCTTCTTGTTGATGTAACCCTGAATCCCCCACTCGGCAACGGTGCTGACGGGGGCCAGACCTTCCGAGAAGTTTCCTGCATACCAGAACCGCGGGGCGATCACGAGCTTGCCGGTCCCGTCTACGTAGCCCCAGCGCCCGCCCACGCGCACCCTCGCCAGGCCCTCACGGAAAGGGCCAGCTCCCAATCCCAACTCGTCTTGATACCGCGGGCTGATCGCCATCTCCCCGGTGAGGTCAATGAAGCCCCACTCCCCGCTGACCAGCACTGCCGCTAGGCCTTCCGAGAAACCCTCTGCCGGCCGCGTTGCCGCGATCAGCCCTGGCATCCTACTAGGCATCTCCACCAGTTGTGGTTCCAAGATGTATCGGCCGGCCGTGTCAATGTACCCCCACTTGCCACCGTTGCCGAGTTCGTCAGATCCGATGTTGACCGCGGCCCGCCCCTCCGCGAAGTCACGAGCGAAGTCGAATCTCGCTTCAATGACCATCTTGCCGGACCCGTCTATGTAGCCGGCCTTGTGGTCCGCCCATATGCGGAACAGCGGGCCAGGCTCCTGGAGCCGCGGCTTCCCGACCTCGCTGAGCGCAGCCACCGGCATTGCGACCGCAAACACGCAGACCAGCCAGGCGACCCATCTCCGCATCGCCGCCTCCTGTTACCCCACGTCCGGTGCAGGGCGATCTGACATTCCTCGTTACGGCCGCATTGTAACCCCGCCGCCGCGTGATGGGAAGGGCGCCAGACGAGCCCGTCACACAGCCATCGGCAGGAGAGTTCCGCCTACTGGCAGAACCCGGGCCCCATGCACCTCCTCCTTCGCTGGCTGCTGGTCTCGCTCGCCCTGCTGATCACGATTCACATCCCCATCCCGGGCCTGCATCCGGCGGGCAGTGTGTTCATGATCCTGGCGGCAACGCTGGCCCTCGGGTTCCTGAACCTGCTGACGCGGCCGGTGCTGTTCCTGCTGAAGATCGTGACTCTGCCGCTCTCCTGCCTCACCTTCGGCCTTTGGGCGTTCTTCCTGTCCCTCTTCGTGAACACCCTCGTCTTCTACTTCGTCGGGACGCTGAAGTGGGGCTTTGAGGTCAGCGGCTTCTGGCCGGCCGCCATCGGCGCCGTGGTGATGAGCTTGCTGAGCACGGTGCTGACCGGACTGTTCGAGTTGAGACGACGCGCTCAGAAGTGATAGGTCTCTGTACCGCGCGGCGACGCGCGCGACTCGCGCGATCCTTGACACTCGGAGGACGTTGGGCTAGAATCCTGCTCGGACAGGTACGCCGGCCTTGTCATCCTGAAAGGGACGCGAGGCGGGGGCGCCCTGCGCTGCGGTTTCCTCGTTACCGGCGTTCGTCAGGAGCTTGCTCCTGACCAATGGACAGCGGGGCAGGACCAATCCGTCAGCCGACGGACTGCCGAACAGGGAGACCGCTAGCGCAACCTGCTGTTCCGAATCATCACCACGACGTGAGGAGGTAGTGCTATGGCCGTGAAGGTAGGGATCAACGGCTTCGGCCGGATCGGCCGGCTGACCATGCGCGCGATGCTGGCGCGGAAGTCGTCGGCGTTCGAGGTCGTCGCCATCAACGATCTCGCCCCCCTCGAGACGAACGCCCATCTGCTGAAGTACGACACCAACTTCGGCCGCTACGCCGGGACCGTGGAGATCAAAGACGGCAAGCTGATGGTGGACGGCAAGCTCGTCCAGGATTTCTCCGAGAAAGACCCGGCCGCGCTCCCCTGGAAGGCCCTCGGCGTGGACGTGGTGATCGAGTCCACCGGCGCCTTCACCGACCCGGCGAAGGCCGCCGCTCATGTGACCGCGGGAGCCAAGAACGTGATCGTGTCGGCGCCGTTCAAGGGAGAGCCGGGCCCGGAGAACCCCACCATCGTGCTGGGCGTGAACGGCGAGGTGTTCGACCCCAACAAGCACCAAGTGATCTCCAACGCCTCCTGCACCACCAACTGCCTGGCCCCGGTGGCGAAGGTGCTGAGCGACAGCTTCGGCATCATCAAGGGCCTGATGACCACGGTGCACGCCTACACCAATGACCAGATGGTGCTGGACATCGTGCACAAGAGCGACCTCCGGCGGGCCCGCGCGGCCGCCCTCAATATCATCCCGACCTCCACCGGCGCGGCGAAGGCGCTGCACCTGGTGGTCCCGGCCCTGAAGGGCAAGCTGAACGGAATCTCCCTTCGCGTTCCCGTTGGCACCGGCTCCCTGGTTGACCTCGTGTGCCTGCTGGAGAAGAACACTACCGCCGAGGCGGTCAACGCGGCCTTCGCGGCGGCCGCGAATGGCCCGATGAGGGGCATCCTCGAGGTCACCAATGACCCGATCGTCTCGAGCGATGTCAAGGGCAGCACCGCCTCCTCAATCGTGGACGCCAAAGAGACGATCGTGATCGGCGACAACCTGGTCAAGGTGCTCGCCTGGTACGACAACGAATGGGCTTACTCATGCCGCTTGGTTGACCTGGTGGAGTTGATCGCCAGGAAGAGGAAGTGAGAGGGCGATGAAACGGGGCCCGACGAGACGAATCGTCGGGCCCTTCTCTTCACCCGGGACCGGGAGAGCCTGCCGATGAACAAGAGGACGATCCGCGATATTGACCCGAAGGGGAAGCGCGTCTTCGTGCGGGTGGACTTCAACGTCCCTCTCAAGGGCGACCAGATAACCGATGACACCCGCATCCGCGCCGCGCTGCCCACGCTGCGAGATCTGCTCGACCGCGGCGCGGCTCTCATCGTCGCCTCCCACCTCGGTCGGCCGAAGGGCGGGCCCGATCCGACCATGTCGCTCGCGCCGGTAGCCAGGCGATTGGCAGAACTCCTCGGGAAGCCGGTCAGGATGCTGTCGGACTGCCTAGGACCGGAGGTGGAGGCGGCGGTCAAGGCGATGAAGCCGGGCGAAGTCGTGATGCTGGAGAACCTGCGCTTCCACCCCGAGGAGGAGAAGGGAGACGAGGGCTTCGCCAGGCAGCTCGCCGGCCTCGCCGAGCTCTACGTGAACGACGCCTTCGGGGCCGCTCACCGCGCCCACGCCTCCACCGCGGTGATGGCCAAGTTCCTGCCCTCGGCGCTGGGGCTGCTGATGGGCAAGGAAATGGAGATGCTGACGAAGGTGCTGGATAGCCCGGAGCGGCCCTTCGTCGCAGTCCTCGGCGGGGTGAAGGCCAAGATAGACGTGATCGAGAATCTGATGAAGAGGGTGGACGCGCTGCTGATCGGCGGCGGCATGGCCTACACTTTCCTGAAAGCCCAGGGCAAGGAGATCGGCCAGTCGGTCCTCGACCAGGAGAACTTCGAGACCGCCAAGCGCATCCTGGAGCAGTCGGCGAAGTCCGGCCCTCGGGTGCTGTTGCCGGTTGACGTGGTGGTCACCACTGCTGCGGGGGTCGAGTTCAAACCGAGCATCAGGTTCGTGGAGGGATCGCCGGTCGAGGTAGTGTCAGCGGCGGCCATCCCGGGCGACCGTATGGGCGTGGACATCGGGCCGGAGACGCGCAGGCTCTACGGGGAAGAGATAAGGAAGGCCAAGCGCGTGGTCTGGAACGGGCCGCTGGGCATCACGGAGATCCCGCGCTTCGCGGAGGGCACTCGCGCCATCGCGCAGGCGATGGTTGAGTCCGGCGCGATGACCGTTGTAGGTGGCGGCGACGTGGTGGCAGCGGTCGAGCAGAGCGGCTTCGCAGACAAGATGACACATGTCTGCACGGGCGGGGGGGCCTCGCTGGAGTTCCTGGAAGGCAAAGAGCTGCCGGGGATCGCGGCGATCCCGGATCGCTAGGCGGTGGGGGAGGAGCATAGCCTGATGGCGCGCGTACCGTTCATCGCGGGCAACTGGAAGATGAATCCACCCAGGGCGGACGAGGCCGAGGTCCTGGTCAAGGAACTCATGCCTCGGGTCCAGGGGATCCAGAAGGTGGAGGTGGCGGTGTGTCCACCGGCCACTGCTCTCACCGCGGTGGGCCGGCTGCTGGACGGGTCCAGCATCACTCTTGGCGCCCAGGACATGTTCTGGGCGGACTCGGGCGCCTTCACTGGCATGATCAGCCCCCTGATGCTGGTGGACGTGGGATGCAAGTACGTGATCCTTGGCCACTCCGAACGCAGAGGGCGTTTCGGGCGACCAGACGAGAGCCTTGGCCCGGACGCGACGCGAGTGTTTGGCGACACCGACGCCAGTGTGAACCTTAAGCTGCGGGCCGCACTGAGGCACAAACTGACGCCTATCGTGTGCGTGGGCGAGACGCTGCCGGAGCGAGAAGCCGGTCGCACCGACGACGTCGTTGGCGGGCAGATCCGCGCCGGCCTGGAGGGCGTCACACCCGAGCAAGTTGCGGGGATGGTGTTGGCCTACGAGCCGGTCTGGGCGATCGGGACCGGCCGCGCCTGCGAGGCGCCAGAGGCGGATCGAGTCTGCGGCCTCATCCGCCGCACGATCCAGAAGCAGTTCGGCGAGGCCGCGGCCGCTGCGGTGCGGATCCAGTATGGTGGCAGCGTGACGGATAGCAACGCCCATGAGCTGCTCTCGCAGCCTGAGATAGATGGCGCGCTGGTCGGCGGCGCGAGCCTGGACGCGGCGCGCTTCAGCCACATCATCCATGCGGCTTCCGTCATCGCCAGGGAGCTGCGCAAGGGCTGAGCGGCAGGGCGGCCGGGCTTCCCCCTATCAGACCGGCCCCCCAGGGTGGCAGCATGATCAACATCGAGGGGAAGGAGGCCACCGCCCGGGAGGCGGTGGCGAGATGCTGCCTGCGGCTGAACCAGCAAGCGCTGCAGGCGCTCCAAGCCGCCGCGCTCCCCAAGGGCGACGCCTTGGCTGCCGCTCGCCTGGCCGGCATCCTGGGGGCCAAGCGGACCTTCGAGTTGATCCCCCTCTGTCACCAGATCCCGCTCTCGCACGTAGCCGTGGACTACGAGATTCACCCGGACCGTGGCGAGGTGCACATCGAGACGGTTGCCCGCGCCCAGGCCCGGACGGGGGTGGAGATGGAGGCCCTCACCGCGGCCGCGCTGGCGGCACTGACGATCTATGACATGTGCAAGGCACTCGATCCCGCGGCCGAGATCGTAGGGCTTCGGTTGATGCAGAAGTCAGGTGGGAAGTCGGACGTCTGGAGGCGCGAAGAGGACTGAGCCAGGCGGGCTGGTAAGCTGGTAGAGGCTGGGTCCGTTGGGTGGTGACTCCCGCCCACCCGGCACGCGCGAAGGGCGAGGGGAATGAGGCGAAGGCGCCGGGAAACGCAGGAGCAGTTGCGTCACGGAGCGGACGCGCTCCGATGGTTCGACGGGAGCGCGCTACTGGAGCGGTTGGCCGAGCAGCAGACGCGGCTCGTCGCCGACGCGCTCGCCCGTGCCGGCCGCGCCGAGGCGGCCTCGCAGGAGAACGCGCGGCTCGCCCGCGATCTCGCCGGCAGCCTCGACCGCATCCAGGAGGTCCATCACCGCATCCGCAATCACCTCCAGACCCTTACAGGGCTGCTGTCGGCGCAGGAGGTGTCCGAGCGATCCCCCACCGCGCGGCGGGCGCTCCAGGAGAGTGTGTTCCGCCTCACCTCGGTCGCCGCGATCCACGACCTGCTCGCGCGCGACCCCCTTTCCGGCAAACTCAGGCTGCCCGAGCTGGCTGAGCGGCTCGCCTCCGATCTCCTTCGCCAGGCCGGCGCCGAGAAGCGCCTGCGGGTCAAGGCGCAGGTGGCGCCCATCGTGCTCGCCCCGCGCGAGGCCACCGCCTTCGTGCTCATCCTGACCGAGCTGCTCTCGAATGCCATCGAGCATGGCTTCGCCGGCGGAGGCGAGGGCGTGATCACCCTGCGCGTCATGCAAAAACGCGGGCAGGCCGTGCTGGAAGTCCGGGATACCGGCCCGGGTCTTCCCGCAGGCTTCGAGTTGAGTGAGTGTGAGAGCCTGGGGCTGCGCCTGGTGGCCCGCCTGGCCGAGCGCGATCTGGGCGGATCGGCCGCCGCCTGGAACGCGAAAGGGGCCTGCTTCCGCGTAGCATTCCCGGTCCGGGATGTGGGAAGAGAAGCCTGATGGCGCTTCGAGTGCTCCTGGCCGAGGATGAGTCAGCAGTCGCGGCGGCTCTGGCCGAGCAGTTGCGCGCCCTTGGCCATCGCGTGGTCGGCGAAGCAGCCTCGGGCGATGAAGCGGTGCGGCTCGCGGCGAAGATGCATCCCGACGTGGCGATCCTCGATATCAAGATGCCGGACGGCGATGGCATCGAGGCGGCCCGGCGCATCGCTGAGCGTTCCCCCCTGCCGGTGGTCTTCCTGAGCGGGCATTTCGACGAGGCCCTCCTGGAGGGGGTGGCAGAGGCCGGGGGGCTCGCCTACCTGCTGAAGCCAGCCACCTCGGATCAGCTCCAGGCAGCGCTGACGCTGGCTCAGAGGCGATTCGGGGAGATGACCGACCTCCGCGAGCAGGTGGTGCGGCTCGAGCACGCCCTGGAAGCGCGCAAGCTCGTGGGACGCGCCAAGGGCCTGCTTATGGACCAACGTGGGCTCACCGAGGAGGAGGCCCACCGGCAGATGCAGAAAGAGGCGAGTCGCACCAACACTAGGCTGGTGGACCTGGCGCGGGCCATCCTGGCCGCGGGCACTTTCGTGGGAGGGCCGGAGAGCGGAGCGGGATCTCGGGAGACGGAAGGCCCTTCGGATTCCTCTGGGTCACACCGGCCGGGAGCGCAAGGGACAGCTCGCGGGAAGCCGAAGCGCGGTACGGCGCCCCCAGGCGTCGGCAGTGCTCGGTGACGCGAGGACGCCGCCCTCCGCGAGCGTCCGGCTGCGGGGTTGCTCCGCAGCCCCTGCCGTGCAGTGCCCTTGCTAGGGCGGGAGGCAAGCCAAGCGGTGCCTAAGCGCAAGACCCCGCGCAAAGCGGCGGCCCCTCGACGGGCCCAGGGGCGGCCCTCTGGGGATCGCAAAGCCAAGCCCGAGCGGACCCGGAAGGCGGCCCCGAAGAGGGCGAAGCCGGCAGTTCGCGCCAAAGTCAAGCAGACCGTGAAGCGCGCGCCCCGGGCCGGCAGGAAGTCTTCGTCAGCGCGGCGGAAGGCCGCGCCCGTTCGTCGCAAGGCGGCTCCCCCGCCGGTGGTCTCCGTGGGAGACGCGGTCGTGATGCAGGTCGGCGAGGTCAACCAGATCGGTCGTTACGATCCTCGGCTGGCGCGGGCGGACAGCGGCGCGGAGGCGACAGAAGGCATTGTCTGCTCTATCCGGGAGATAACAACCGGCAAGCTGGTGGGCAAGACCAAAGGAGATCTCACCGGCTACGTCCTTGAGGTGTTGCACCAGCGAACCTTCAGGCCCCAGTTCTCGTCGAACAGGAACGTGGCCGGGATGAGGGGGGGAGGCGCGGACAGCCCGGCACGAGCGAAGCTGCAAGCACTCCTGCGCCAGATCGCGCAGGCCAACCGGTTCGTCAGTCATGCCAGCGGCGGCCTGCCCAACGAAGTATTCGGTCCGCTCCTGGACGGGTGGCGAGTGATCAAGGTGAGAGCCCAGATGGTCGAGGTGCTCGCCTAGGCCTCGTCCTTGGGCTGGGTCGCCCGCCTAAGGCCGGGCGCAACAGCTGCGTTTCGCCCGTGCGGCCTCCCGGGTGGTGCGATTTGACGATGCTTGCTCGGCTCTGTTACAATGGCCGCGGGCGCAGGCTGGACGCGTCCCGGTGCCGGGTGGTGTAATCGGCAACACAGCGGCCTTTGGAGCCGCCCTTCCAGGTTCGAGTCCTGGCCCGGCAGCCAGGAAGCGTGCGGCCCTTCAGCGACCTGAAGGTCGCTTCGGCCGGGATAGCAGAAGACGCTAGATCCGAGCTGAGGGGGAAGCGCGGTCTGGGCGATCGGTCGTGGAGACACGGCAATTGTCACAGCAGGGGCTCCTGCGTTTCGAGCGGAGCCGTGGTAGCACGATAACAGGAAGGTTCTCCAGGTGAGCACGAGACAAGGCAGTGCGAAGTCACCCGACGGGCACACGTCGAGCGCCCTCCCCCCGAAGAGCTTCCCCGCGGTGATCCTGGCGGCCGGTAAGGGAACCAGGATGAAGACCGCCGAGCCCAAAGCCGCGATCCATGTCAATGGGCGCCCGATGGCGGCGCGGGTGATCGAGGCAGTCCGCAGGGCCGGGGCCTGTCGCGTCATCGCGGTGGTGGGTCACCGCGCCGACGACGTGCAGATTGCCATCGGCGATGGCGTCGAGTATGTGACACAAGAGCGGCAGCTCGGCACCGGCCACGCGGTCGGCTGTGCCACCGCGGCCCTGAACGGCTTCGTCGGGCCCGTAGTGGTCGCCTACGCGGACATCCCCCTGCTGCGCCAGTGCGATGTGACCCGACTGATCGCCCGGCACCTGGAGACCGGCGCGGCCGCCACACTGCTGACCGCGCACTTCGACCAGCCCGGCACCCTGGGCCGGATCATCCGCGGCCCACACGGCGGGGTCGAAGGGATCGTGGAGGCGCGGGACGCCACAGAAGAGCAGTTGCAGATTCGCGAGATCAACGTGGGCGTCTACTGCTTTGCGGCCCCCCTGTTCTTCGACGTGCTGGCCCAGGTGGACAACAAGAACGCCCAACAGCAGTACTACCTCACCGACGTGATCGCCATCCTGGTGGGACGCGGGGAACGAGTGGAGGCGGTGGCGATGGAGTTCTCGCACGCCGGGTTGGGCGTGGACACCATCGAGGACCTGGCGCGGGCCGAGACCATCTCCACAGTGCATGACGGCTCACACGTCCAATGAATGTCGCCCAAAGAAGTAACGGGCGACATTCGTCAGAAAGCCACGGAATGCCTGAAGAAAGACGTTCGCACAATGTTACTTCATTGCGCGAACGTCTGTAGGCCATGCGCCCGGGCCGCCGCGTGTGAGCAGAGAGTGACCCCGCCCGGCCCGAAGGTGGACTCGTAATGGACGATCTGCGAATCCTGAGCGGAAACGCGAACCCCGCGCTGGCCAGGGCCATCAGCGAGCACCTCGGCCTCTCTCTGTCCAAGGCCGAGGTCGGCCGTTTCGAGGATGGCGAGATCTGGGTCAGGATTCAGGAGAGCGTGCGCGGAGCCGACGTCTTCGTGATCCAGCCCACCTGTCCGCCCACCTCCGAGAACATCATGGAGCTGCTGATCATCCTGGACGCGCTCAAGCGCGCCTCCGCCCGGCGGACCACCGCGGTCATCCCCTATTACGGCTACGCCCGCCAGGAGAAGAAGATCAAGCCGCGCGAGCCGATCTCCGCCAAGCTGGTGGCCGACCTGATCTCGGCGGCCGGGGCGGACCGCATTCTCGTCGTGGACCTGCACGTGCAGTCCATCCAGGGCTTCTTTGACCTCCCCGTTGACCATCTGCCCGCGGGGCCGATCCTCGCCGAAGACCTCAGCAAGCGCTCTCTTACCGGACCCGGGACGGTAGTGGTCTCCCCCGATGTAGGAGGCGTCGGCACGGCGAAGGCGTTGGCCGACCGCCTGAACGCCTCCCTCGCCATCATCGCCAAGCGCCGGCCCGACATCAACCAGGTGGAGATCCTCCAGGTGATCGGAGACCTGGAGGGCAAGCGGGCGGTGCTGATTGACGACATCATAGATACCGGCGGGTCCATCGTCTCGGCGGCTGAGGTGGTGGCCCGGCGCGGGAGCTCCGAGATCTACGCCTACGCCACCCACGCGATCTTCTCAGGAGGCGCGGTGGACAGGCTTCAGGCCTCTCCCATCAAGGAGGTGGTCGTCACCGACACTATCCCACTGCCGGAGAGCAAGCGGCGCCCGAAGATTCGCGTGCTTTCCATCGCCCCTGTCCTCGCCGAAGCGATCCGGAGGGTGTACGAGCAGGTGTCAGTCTCGACCCTGTTTGACCGCTACTGGCAGGACGACAAGAAATAGCTGGCGAGCGGAGGTGAGTCAGATGGCCGGTGGTTTCCGGGGCGGCGACAAGAGCCACCTCAAGCGAGAGAAGAAGAAACCGAAGAAGAGCATCAAGGAGCGACGCAAGGAGAAGCGCGAGCAGCAACTTCGCGAGAAGACCGGGCTGGTCTGACACCGACCCCGGGGCCGTCGGGTCCGCGCCCCCGCACAGCCGGGCGACGGACCCCGACCGCGATCATCAGCGTCGGCCGACGGTAAACGCCTACTCCTTGGACTCCCGCTCGCGCACCAGCTCCGGCTCCGCCACTTCCGCGACCACCGCTCCCTCTTCGACCGGCGTGGGAGCGACCTCTTCCAGGCGCACAGGTGGCGCGACCACGATGATGACCTCGTCCGCGGGGGTGAGAATGGCGACTCCCGGCGGAGGGGTCAGGTCCTTCGCCCGCAGCGAGTCGCCGATCTCCAGACCGGAGATGTCCACCTCCAGGTGATCGGGCAGGTCGCTCGGCAAGCACTCGATCAACACCTCGTGGGCGAGCTGCTCCAAGATGCCGCCTACCCTGACTCCCGGGCTCTGGTTGATATGGATGACCGGCAGGTGCGTGTGCAGCTTCTCCTGGAGCGAGATGCGGTGGAAGTCAATGCTCAGCGGACGCTGCCACACCGGCTCCCGCTGCACCGCCACGATCATCACGGAAGGGTCGGGATCCTCCACCCCGGCTCCCTCTACACGGAGCTTGAGCAGCGTGGAGAACCAGGCGGTTTCGCGCACGGAACGGGCGAACAGCGCCGCGTCCACGGTGACCGGCAGGCTCTCCATCCCGCGACCGTAGACCACCGCCGGGATCTGCCCGGCGGCCCGCAGGCGGCGCGCCGCCCCCTTCCCCACCTCCGAACGCACGATGACAGGCAGTTCCACCTGTTGGGCTCTCATCAAGCACTCCTTCCCGGGGTCGCGTCGGCCCTGCAGCCGCGAGAGAGTGTACCACACCCCGCCCCCGCCCGAAAAGGCCGACCTGTGCCGGGTTGGCTCGCAGCCACGCCAGTTTCGTGTTCGGGGGTGGCCGGCGGCGCGGTGGGATCGCTCACCTGAGGGGGCGATCGTCCCCGGGGGTTGGTGGCGCCCTGCCGTGCCCCCCCTACCGGTGCTGCGATAGCTCTGAACGCCGATAGGGCTGCAGTACTCCCCGCCCGCCGGGATGTGGAAAGGGGGTCTTAGAGTCTCTAACAAAACCCGGTAGTAGGATTGGAGTAATGGCTGGATCGGAGGCATTCCTGCGGGGAGGGAATGCCGATGCCCAAGCCTGTGGTAAGCGATGAGCTATGGAAACTGGTCGGGCC
>Ga0315280_10002684_pt1 | contig 28473 bp, 20 predicted proteins | sample YL17G06_40_MG_FD_203697 | JGI IMG/M metagenome (GOLD analysis project Ga0315280, IMG submission 203697) | Sediment microbial communities from Yellowstone Lake, YNP, Wyoming, USA - YL17G06_40 | ecosystem: Environmental > Aquatic > Freshwater > Lake > Sediment | place: USA: Wyoming | collected... | reverse complement strand
TTAACAGATGGCGATCCCGCGGGCAAGAAGCTGGAGGGAGCAGGTGAAAATCACCGGCTCCCTCGCTCACGGGGGCCCTTGATCGGCACCCGAGGGGAAGGTAAGATACTCCATACCTACGCGCCAAAGGAGGACGGTATGTATGAAGGCGTATTCACCGCCCTGGTAACCCCGTTTGTTGAAAACGGCGGAATCGACGAGGCAGCCCTGAGGAGGCTGGTGGACTTCCAGATCGAGGGCAAAATCGACGGCCTGGTGCCCGTCGGCACCACCGGAGAAAGCCCCACCCTGAGCGAACAGGAGACCGAGGAGGTCATCCGCATCGTGGTGGAGCAGGCCCGGGGAAGGGTGGCCGTAATCGCGGGAAGCGGCTCGAACTGCACCGAGAAGGCGATCCACCTTACCCGTAGGGCGAAGGAGCTGGGGGCGGATGCCAGCCTTCAGGTGGCCCCCTACTACAACAAGCCCACCGGCGAGGGTTTCCTCAGGCACTTCACCGCCATCGCCGAGGCGGTGGACATCCCCCTCATCATCTACAACATCCCGGGCCGCACGGGCAAGAACATCGAGAACCCGACCATGCTCCAGCTGGCTAAGCACAAGAACATCGTGGCCGTGAAGGAAGCCAGCGGCAATATCGCCCAGATGATGGAGCTGATCGCCGAGGCCCCCAGGGGGTTTGCCGTCCTCTCCGGGGACGACAACCTCACCCTCCCCCTGATGGTCCTGGGGGGCAAGGGGATCATCTCGGTGGCCAGCAATCTCGTGCCCGAGCGGATGAGGCAGTTCGTGCACGCGGCTTTGGCAGGCGAGTGGGAGAAAGCCCGGGAGCGGCACTACCGCCTCCTTCCCCTGTTCAAGGCTATTTTCATCGAAACGAACCCCATTCCCATCAAGGCGGCCATGGCCATGAAGGGCCTGCTCAAGGAAACCTACAGGCTGCCCATGTGTCCCATGAGCCCCAAGAACAGGGAGAGCCTGGAGAGCGTCCTCAAACAGATGGGCATCCTGGCCTGAGCCTGCGCTTGGGCCCCCGGATCAGCGCCCTTGGCGCAGGGCGAGAAGGCGGTTGCAGAGCCGTATGAAGCTCTGGGGAGGCAGCTCCTCGCCGCGCAGCCCGGGGTCCAGCCCCTCCAGCGCCAGGGCTTGCAGCAGGAGGTCGCGGTCATAGCCCGCCGGGAACGGCGCGGCGAAGAGATTGTTCTTCAAGGTCTTGCGGCGGGAAGAAAAAAGGGCCCGCACCAGAAGCAGGAAAAAGTCCCTTTCCGACGGCTCCTCCTCGTGAGCCTGCGGCGTGAGCTCGATCACCGTGGAGAGCACTTCGGGCGCGGGGTAGAAGGAACCCGGTTTCAGCTCGAAATGCTCCCGGAGGCGAAAGGCGAATTGGCTGAGCACGGAGAAGGAGGAGTAGTTCTTCGCCCCCGGCCGGGCCGCCATGCGCCGGGCCAGCTCCTTCTGCACGGTGAAGATCATCCGCGGGGCGGTAAAGCCCTGCTCCGCGAAGGCGCCGATGAGGGCCGAAGCGCTGGAGTAAGGCAGATTCCCCGTTACCTTGTCCGGCTCTCCCCCCTCCCGCCTGATCCGTGACCAGGTCTTGAGCACATCTCCGGCAACCAGGGCAAAGCCGGGAAAGCCGCCGAAGCTCTGCTCCAGAAAGCGGATCAGGCCCCTGTCGATCTCGAAGGCGGTCAGGTTCCGGACCCTGGGCAGGAGCGAAGCGGTCAGGCAGCCCAGCCCCGGACCGATCTCCCAGACCCTGTCCCCCTCCCGGGGGTCGATGAGGGCGATCAGCTTCTCCCGCGCGCCGCGGTTGATGAGGAAGTTCTGCCCCCAGCGGTGCTTCAGCTTGATCTCGAGCCCCAGCAGGACGCGCTCGATCTGCGCCGGGGAATCGTAATTCACGCCGGACTCCTGCGCCGCTGCAGGGCCAGGAGGGGCAGGACCAGGGCCGCGAGGAGGACCCAGGGCAGGGCGGCCGTGCCGGGGCGCAGAACGGGGAAGCGGGAGAAAGCATTCAGGAAGCTCAGCAACAGGCGGTACAGATGGCTCAACATCCAGGCGCAGGCCTCCTCACCCCAGCCCAGCTCCAGGGCGCCACAGGCCAGGTAGGCCAGTCCTGTCCAGATGTACCCTGTCACCAGGGCCACGATGGGAACCGCGGCAAGCACCCCCGCGGGATAGAGGACGCCGAAGCTCATCGCCTGCAGGGGAGCCGTGGCGATTTGGGCGCCCAGGCTGAGGGCCAGGGGCGCGCGGAGGAATCCGGGCAGGAAGGGCCGGAAGGCTCTCCCCAGGGGACCGCCGATGAACAGGATTCCCAGCAGAGCCAGGTAGGAGAGCTGGAAGGAAAGGCTGAAGACCTCCGGGGGATCGAGGAATAGGATGAGAAGCCCGGAAAGGGCCAGGATGTTCAACGGCTCCCGGTCCCGGTCCAGCAGCTCGGCCAGGCCTCCCGCCAGCAGCATGATCACCGCCCTCAGGAGGGAGGGCCTCGAGCCGACGAGGAACAGGTAGGAGAGCATCAGCAGGGCGACGAGGGGGAAGCGCAGCCCCCGCAGGGGCAGGAGGCCCAAGAGGAGCGAACAGCCGGAAAAGAGGATGCCCAGGTGGAGCCCGGAAAGAGCCAGAACGTGCAGGCTGCCGCTGAGGCGGAACCCTTCCATAGCCTCCGCCGTGATCCCTCCCCGATCCCCGGCCAGCAGCGCCGCCAGCAGGCCCCCGGCCGGCCTCTCCAGCCTGGCCAGTCTCAGATCCAGCCGCCTGCGGATGGCGGCTCTCCATTCCAGCAAGGGGGAGGAGAAACCGCGCGCGCAGAGCTGCTGAGCCCCGGCGAAGCAGATCAATGGCGCCCCCAGCCCCCGGGGGAAGGGGATCAGGGCGCCCTCCACCCGCACCGCCTGGCCCTGGAACAGCTTCGGTCCCTGGGGAATGCGCAGCTCCACCCTCCCCCGGGCTCGGACCGTCACCCCCAAGCCGCGGGAGTAGACCTCCCGCAGCGAAAGGCGGTAGAAGGTCTGCCCTGAGGCTGCGGCGGTGCTGTCCTCGCTCAAGAAGCCCTGATAGGCGGAAACAGCCTGCACCGGCACTCCCGGCGTCGGCGGCTCCTGCCGCTCCCAGCCCCAGAAGCGGCAGCCACCCCAGGCCAAGCCGAGACAGAAGCCCAGGGCGTTGATCCCAGCCTGCCTGAGGCGTGAACCGGAGGCCTGGAGAATGACCACCGCGAAGGAAGCGGGCACCAGGCTGATGCTTCCCAGCCAGGAGAAGGGAAGCGCTTGTCGAGCCAGGAGGAGCACGGCTGCCAGCAGGCCGGAGGCCAGGTAGAAACAGAAGCCCAAGCGGTGGCGGACCATTCCATAAGAGAGAACGATCCGGCGCGCTCTACCACTTCAAGTTTTCCAGAGCCTGGCGGGCCGCCTTCTTGACCGGGGCGCTGTAGTTCAGGTACTGGGTGTACATCAGGTCGTCGAAGGCTACCTTATTCCCCAGCTTCCCCAGGCTGCCGACGAGGGCCAGCATGATCTGCTCGTCCACCACCTGGCTTTTCTCGCTATAGGAGTTCAGCAGGATGAGGTACTGGGTCAGCCGGACGGCGGCCTCCTGCGTCCCCATGTTCCCCAGACCGGCGACGGCCTCCAGAAGGTAGGTCTTGGAGGTGATTCCCCGGTCAACCTCCAGGAGGGTGTTGTTGAAATGCTCGATCATAAGGGGGGTCGCCTTGGACCATTTGCGGTCGCTCAGCGCCCGGCTGGCGCTGAAGCGCAGCTCGCGGGCCAGTCCCTGCTGGAGGGCGTCCCTGGCCCCCAGGTGAAGTCCCATATCCAGCGCATACTCGGCAACGGCGGCTTTCTTGTCGTCAGCCAGGCGATCGCTCTCCAGGGCCATGGCCAGGGCCTGCTTCTTCTCCGGCAAGGGGCTGCTCTTGATCACCCCGGTGAGCAGATCCTGGAGATCCCCCTTGATGGCCAGCAGAGCCTCCCTGGCCTGCTTGGTCGTCTCTTCCGAGTAACCCAGGATCGAAGCGCTCAGCAGAACGGGAAAGGAGGAGGGGTCACCCAGCTGTCCCAGGGCCCGAACCGAAGCGCTTATGACCTGCAGATCCGGGATCTTGCCTGTTTGGAAGACATTGTTCTGGTTCTCCTGCCAGCGGTTCAGGTTCTGCACGATCTCTCCGTCCCCCTGCCCGATCACGCCCAGGGCGTTCAGGCAGCTCACCCGGAGGGAGGTTTCAGTGTCGGCTTGAAAGAGCTTGGCCACGGAGTACCTGGCTTCGGCGTAGGAAAGGGCCCGGATCTGGGCGACCGCCACGCCGGCGAGCTGGCGGAAGCGCGGATCGCTGGGAATCAGGGAGGTATTGTCGAGGACAAAGTCCACTGCCTGGTGATACAGGGAGCCCATCTCTTTCGAGTTGCCGCTGGCGGCGTCCTGGAGGATCTGGATCTTCACATCCAGGCTGGCGATGGCGAAATTTCTCTTGTAGCTCTTGACCAGCTCCTGCGCTTCCTGAGCTTCCAAAACGGCGAGAACGAGCATGAACGCTACTGTGACTCCGAATGCTCTTTTCATCACCTTACTCCTGACAGGATATTTGTTTTTATCATATATACAGTTTATAATTAAATCAACGGTTTTCTATGCGCCGAGTTGAAAAAACAAAGATCGTCTGCACCATCGGGCCCACCTCTTCGTCCCTGCGGGTATTGAGGGAGTTGGCGCGTGCGGGAATGAACGTGGCCCGCCTGAACTTCTCCCACGGCACGCACGCCGAACATCTGGCGGTCATGCAGCGGCTGAAGCAAGTCCGCGCCCAGACGGGCAAGAACATCGGCATCCTTCAGGACCTGGGCGGCCCCAAGATCCGCGTCGGCGAGCTGCCTGCCGAGGGCCTGCGCCTGCCCGAAGGCGGCGAGGCGCTGTTGGTCGAGGAGGATGCCCGGGGGAAGGGAGCCGCCGGGCAGCCGGGCCCGCGGAGCGTTCCCGTCATCCCGGTGCAGTACCCCCACCTGCTTCAAGACATCCCCGCCTCCGCCCGCATCCTTATGGACGACGGCCAGTTGGAGCTCCGGGTGGAGGCGAAAGAGGAGGCGCACCTCCGCTGCCGCATCGTCCACGGGGGTCTGTTGAAATCCCACCAGGGGGTCAATTTCCCCGGACTGTCGCTCACCGAGAGGGCGCCCACGCGCAAGGACCTCGAGGACCTTCGCTTCGGCATCGAGCAGGGAGTAGATTTCGTAGCCCTCTCCTTCGTGCAGGACGCGGAGGACGTCCTGTCGCTGCGGGAGGAGATCCGCGGCAGGAACGCCTCCCCGCTGGTCATTGCCAAGCTGGAGCGCGAAGCGGCCCTTAAGAATCTGGATTCCATTCTCGAGGTAAGCGACGGCGTCATGGTGGCCCGCGGGGACCTGGGCGTAGAGGCCGACCTGTCCATGATCCCGGTTTACCAGAAGAAGATCATCCACAAGGCCAAGCAGAGGGGCCTGATCACCATCACCGCCACCCAGATGCTGGACAGCATGATTCACAGCCCCCTGCCGACCCGGGCGGAAGTCACCGATGTGGCCAACGCCATCTACGACGGCTCGGACGCCGTCATGCTCTCCGCAGAGACCGCGGCCGGCGAGTATCCCGTGCAGTCCGTGCAGAGGATGCGCCAGATCGCTTCCTACGTGGAGGAGAACCTGGCGCAGACTAGCGGCTGGCTGCGGGGCGACGAACGGGATGCGGGCGATTCGGAGGAGAGCGTGATGGCGCGCTCCGTCTGCAACGCCGCCTTCAGGGTCGGCGCCCGCTACATCGTGGCCCATACCATCTCCGGCAGGACGGCGAGGCTGATCTCTCGCTACAGGCCCAACACGCCCATGGTCGCGGTTACGCCCCTGGAATCCACCTTTTACCAGCTTTCCCTGGTTTGGGGGCTGGATGCCCTGAGGGTAGCGGAGTTTGAAAGCGATTTCCTGCAAACCATCGCCCGGGGGGATCGGAGCCTGAGAGAAGCGGGCTACGTCAAGCCCGGGGACCTGGTGGTCATCTCGGCGGGCATTCCCTCCGGAAAAACGGGGGGCACAAACGTGATGAAGCTGCACCGCGTGGAGCGGGATTAGGCCTTGAGCTTTTCCTGCTCTCCGAAGAGGTTGTAAATGTAGGTAAGCAGGTGGTTGCGGGCGTGGATGCTGGGGGGCACCGCCTGGATGTGAAGGATGGACACGTTCTTTTGGGCGTCGTAAGTGGCCCCCTTCACGACCCCGCACATGACCACCGCTTTGCCGGAAAGGTCGAATTGGATCTTGAGGGGGATTCCGGCCCTGGTCCTGCCTCCGACCATAATGGCGGCGCCGTCCTCCGAGATGTCCTTCAGCTTGCACCTCAGGCCCCTGGAATCTTCCACCATCTCATTGGCTTCGTCGATGGATTTCAGCGGGTAGGCGGTCGCCGCATTGTTCATGGGGATGCGGATCGATCTCCTCTGCTGAGTGCGGGTAAGATCGTCCGAGTGAGCCACGTGGATGATGGGGTAGCGCTTATGGTGGAAGTCATCCAGCACCCTGGTCCTCAGAAAATACCCGGCATCTTCGGCCCGCCAGAAGTGGACGCCTATCTGCTGCCCCTTCCAGGAAAAGCCCTCCGGCAGATCGGGGCCCTGGGGATAGGCAAAGGCGATGTAGCGGGGCTGGTTCTCGATCACCATGGAAACGAAAGGGCCAGCTCCCGGCATGGTCACCTTCACCCGCTGCCGCTGGACGATCTCCCGCGAGGATTTGAGCCCCAGCTTGTAGCGGGGCAGATCGAATTCCACCTTCTTACGCAGCTCGAACAGCTTGGTCAGCAGGAAGCTGGATTCTTCATCCTCCTCCAGGTTGCGGGCGCGCAGTTTCAGAATGATCTCCTTGATCGAGCGATCCAACTGCTTGATCGACCAGAACAGGGCGGAGGGATTTTCGATCTTCGTCTCGATGGCCACCCGGCGCAGGAGGTTGATTTCCCGCAGGGTGAAGCCGGACTCCTTTCCCTTGGTATAGAAGGGGATCCAGGGAAAGCTGCCCCCTCCGGCGATCCTCAGGTAGGTGAAGATGGCGGCGATCAGGAGAAAGAGGATCAGGATCAGAATCCACATAGTATTATTATCGATTATCTCCTGGTATAATTAAAGTTAAGAAACCATGGACCTGCAAGAAAGCCTCGACTTCTTCCGCCTCGAGTCCATCCGTCATGCCGGCGAGCTGAAGAAACGGTACCGTGAGCTGATTAAGAAGTACCACCCGGATCGGCATCCGCACGATTACGCCCGGGCCACCAAGCTCATGCAGGACCTGAATACAGCCTATGATATTTTAAATAAATCTCTCACAATGTCCAGTGCCATCTCGCCGGTCGCGGACTGGGCCGCGCTCTGGGAAAAAGGGGACGATTGCCTCAGGGAAGCCGTGCTCAGGGGATGGCTCTTCCGCACCCCCAAGCACGCGGCGGCTCGTTCCCTGAGGGCCGAGCTCTCCGAGATCGCCCGCCTCCTCGCCGCCGCTGCGGCCTTGGCCGAGCGCATCCGGGAGCAGCGGCAGGATTTCTTCCGCACCCTGTTCGCCGTGTTCCTGCGGGCCACGGACACCCGCCTTCCCCGCCCCTTCCTGAGCGCCGGTTACGCCACCCGCTTCTTTCGCAACCTGGAGCTGGCCAACCGCACTCTCGATAAGGGGATACGTTACTTTTATCACTACGCCGCCTGGAAAGGCAGGGAAAAATATGCCGGTGTGGCGGTATCCGCCCTGGAGGATGCGTACAGCCTCTACGCCCTGCTTCTTCCCCTTAGCGGGGATCGCGCCAACCGCAGGATGATCCAGGCCCGGATGGAGCTCTCCCAGCTCTTCCGCTACCGGTTGATGGAAATGGAAGCCTGCACGGCATGAAGCGGCGCCTGGTCGAGATCACCCTGGTCTTCATGAGCTTCTTCCTGCCCGGCTTCCTGCGGCAGGACCTGCCCTTGGCCGGGGATTCCTTCCCCGCCGCCGGGTACATGCTGGGCTTTCTCCTCCTCGCCGCGCCTCAGACCCTGCTGCTCGGCTACCTCCTCTGGCTGCAGAAGGATCCCCCTTTGAGCCTCTTCGGTATGGTGAGAATCAGGCTGCGCGATCCGCTGTGGGCCCTGGGGATCCTTTCCGGGCTTTTTCTCCTGATCCTGGTCCTGGGCCTGGCAGCGAGCCTGATCTCCGGGGGTAAGAGCGGCCTCCTGGAAAAGGGTTTTCGCTGGCGCCTGAGCGGCGCGAGCCAGCTGCCTCTCGCCGCGCTGTTCAGCGTCGTGACCGGCTACCGGGAGGAGCTCTTCTTCCGCTGTTACCTGCTTACCCGCCTGGGCGAGCTGGGCGTCCCCCCTCTTTTCGCCCTCCTGGCCGGGGGGCTGCTTTTTTCCAGCGGGCACCTCTACCAGGGCCCGGCGGGCCTGCTTCTGGGTCTGGTGCAGGGATTCTACTTCGGCACACTTTTCCTGAAGTTCAGGAACATCCATCCCCTGGCTCTGGCGCACGGCCTGTACAACTTCAGCGTGCTGCTGGCGACGCTCTGGCTCTGATGGGTAAGAATACTATATGAAAAAAATCATATTTATGCCGTTCGCTCTAATGGCAATTCTTGCCGCCTGCGGGGCCCGGGGGGCCAAAGACAGTCAGTCCGGCGCCGCCCTGCGGGGGGCAGGCCTCCCGCAGAACACGAGCAGCCCGGCCGAGACCTCCGGCCGGCTGAGAGGGCTCGGCTTCAGCATCCCGGAGCGGGAGCTCAGCTCCCCCGAGTTCGAGCTGGAGGACCTGGCGGGAAAGAAGGCTGCCTTGAGCTTTTGGCGAGGCAAGCTGGTGCTCCTCAACTTCTGGGCCACCTGGTGCCCCCCCTGCCGGGCCGAGATGCCTTCCCTGGAGCTCCTGTACCGGGACTTAAAGAACGAAGGCTTCGAGCTGGTGGCGGTGGATCTCCAGGAGGACAGGAAGGAGGTACAGGGCTTCCAGGCCGAGCTCGGCTTGAGCTTCCCGATCCTGCTGGATCGAGACGGGCGGGTGGGCTCCAGGTACGGCGTCAGGAACATCCCTACCAGCTACCTCCTGGACAGGGAAGGCTTGATCCTCGGCCGCCTTATTGGCGGCAGCGAATGGCACGACGCGGAAGTAGTGAAAGTGCTGAGAGCCATTCTGAAGCGATGAGCCCACTGGCCGCCTTTGCCGCGGGGGCGCTTTCTTTCCTCTCCCCCTGCCTCCTACCCCTCATTCCCTCCTACCTCTCCTTCATCGGCGGTATCTCCTGCCGCGAGCTGTCCGAAGGCAAATATTCCCGGCCGGCGGTCCTGGGGAAGACCCTCCTCTTCGTGCTGGGATTCGGCTTGGTTTTCACCGCCCTGGGGGCGCTCTTCAGCGCCGCAGGCGGCCTCTTGGGAGAAGCGACGGGGTGGATCAATTCTGCCGCCGGGCTGGTGGTGGCGCTTTTAGGGCTCAACTTCACCTTCGACTTCTGGAAGCTGCTGGATATGGAGAGACGCTTCCACCTCCGCGCCGCCCCGGCCGGGGCCTCTGGCTCCCTGCTCCTGGGCATGGCTTTCGCCGCCGGCTGGACTCCCTGCGTGGGTCCCATCCTGGCCTCCATCCTGTTTTTAGCGGGCAGCCGGGGCCGCCTTGGGCAGGGGGTTCTCCTGCTTGCCCTCTACTCACTGGGCCTTGGGTTTCCCTTCCTCCTGGCCGGCTTGTTCTTCGCCCGCTTCACCAGGCAGAGCGCCCGCCTCAAGCCCCACCTGGATAAAATCAGGATCGCCAGCGGCTTGTTCCTCGTCCTGATCGGCCTGGCCATGCTCCTGGGCAGGCTGCAGGGCTTGGGCGGCTTTCTGGCTTCCCTGGCCCGGGCCCTGGAGACCTGGGGCAAGGCCCATTCGCAAGCCTCCCGCTGGCTGTTCGGCCTGCCGCTCTTCCTTCCGGCCCTGGGGACCGGTCTTTTCTATGCCCGCAGGGTGGCCGGTCAGGGCAGGATGCTCTTCCTGCCCCTCCCGCTTTCCCTCACCTTCATCTTCCTGCTCCTTGCCGCCCTCATCCTGTCGGGAGCTGTAGACGCCCCCCGGCTCATCGCCGCCTGGTTCTCCTTTCAGGGTCTCTAGAAGCCTGGCGGCGGCTCCGTCACCTTCAGCAGCTTACGGCTTTACAATTTCCGCCGCTAAGTGTAATAATTAACCCTTGAAATCACCGATCGTTGGGGGGAAAGTGGATATATTTACCAAGTGTTACGGTTTCAAAGAAGCGGCTGAGGCCAGGGAGAGCGGCATCTATCCCTATTTCATTCCCATCCAGGAGAGCCACGGCAGCAAAGTGGTCATGAGGGGAAGGGAGTTGATCATGATCGGCTCCAACAACTACCTGGGGCTCTCCTGGGACCCTCGCGTTCAGGAGGCCTCCATCAAGGCCATCGAAAAGTTCGGCACCAGCTGCTCCGGTTCTCGCTTCATCAACGGCACGCTTGCCCTGCACGAGGAGCTGGAGCAGCAGCTGGCGGATTTCGTGCACAAAGAGGCGGCGCTCTGCTTCACCACCGGCTATCAGACCAACCTGGGCGCCATCTCCGCCCTGCTCGGCCGGCGGGAGCACATCCTGAGCGACCGCTACAACCACGCTTCTATTATGGACGGGATATTCCTGGCTACGGGCCTGAACAACGGCTCGATCCAGCTGCACCGCTACCACCACAACGACCCCGAACACCTGGAAAAAGTGCTGAGCGAGCTGCCCGCGGACGAGCCCAAGCTGATCGTCACCGACGGGGTCTTCAGCATGGAGGGCGACATCGTCAAGCTGCCCGAGTTAAGGCGCATCGCCGATAAGCATGGAGCGAGGATCTATCTGGACGAGGCCCATTCCATGGGAGTGATCGGCAAAACGGGGCGGGGCAGCGAGGAGCACTACGGCGCCCTCGGCGCGGCCGACCTGATCATGGGCACTTTTTCCAAGTCCTTCGGCTCCATCGGGGGCTTCGTGGCCGCAGATGCAGAGGTGGTGGATTACATCAAGCATTTCGCCCGCTCCCTCATCTTCAGCGCCTCCATGCCCCCGGCCTGCATCGCCTCGGTCATGGCCGCCCTGAAGATCATGGAAGAAGAGCCCCAGCACACCCACAGGCTGCAGGCCATCGCCGCCAGGATGATCTCCGAGTTCAAATCCCTGGGCTTCAATGTGGGGGAAACCGAAACGCCCATCATTCCCCTGCTTATTGGGGACAACGATAAGACCTTCATGCTCTGGAAGGCCCTGTTCGAAAACGGTGTGTACACCAACCCGGTAATCAGCCCGGCCGTGCCTCCGGACCGCTCCCTGATACGGACCTCTTATATGGCTATCCATACAGACTCCGAGCTCGATCAGGTGCTCCAGGTAGCCGGCAGGGAGGCCAAGAAGCTGGGGATCATCTAAAAGGGGGCTTTTATGGAAGACATGACCAAGCTCCTCCCTCATCGGGAGCCCTTTCTCTTCGTGGACCGGATCGAAAAAGCGGACCAGGAGGAGATCATCGGTTACAGGCTGTTCAGGCCCGAGGAGTTCTTTTTCAAGGGCCACTTCCCCGGCTATCCCGTGGTGCCGGGGGTGATCCTGATCGAGACCATGGCCCAATGCGGCGGGGCCGGGATCCGCCTCCAGGGTCTCCTGGGGGGCGAGGTCTTGTTCTTCCTCGCCACGGTGGACAAGGTCAAGCTCCGCCGGCAGGTCAGGCCGGGGGACGAGGTCAGGCTGGTAGTCAGGAACCTGCGCGTGAGTGGACGCATGCTGAAGCAGGCGGGCCAGGCGTACGTGGGAGATGAGCTGGCCGCCGAAGCGGAATGGATGTGCCTGATCAAGTCGCGAACCTGAGACCTTAGCCCTCGCGGCTCGCTTCCCCCTGTTCTTCAATTAACGTCTCTGGGGCTTCCTCGGCGCTTTCGAGCTCTTCGGCGCCGTTGTGGAGGGCCTGATCGAACCAGGAGAAGGTATCCCCCAGCCTGCCCGTCATGGCGCGCAAATCCCGCGAAACCTCCAGGATGCTCTTGATGGTGAGATCGACGCCGGCCACGCCGTCCTGGATCGCGGCGTGGGCTTGAGTGACCTCCTCCAGGGCCCTGAAGTTGTGCTCGACCATTTTTCGGATATTTTCGCTCTGCTTGATGATCTCAGCGAATCCTTCCTGCAGCGACTGGACCATCTGCACGCCCTTCTCCACCGCGCGGTTGGAGTCCCTGATCAGGGCGTTGACGCGGTCCGACACGGTACGGGTCAAGTCGGCGAGCTTGCGGATTTGCTGGGCGACTACCGCGAAACCCCGGCCCATCTCACCGGCTTTCGAGGCCTCGATGGAGGCGTTGAGGGAGAGCATGTTCGTCTTGTCGGCGATGCCGATGATCTGGCCCACCGCCTGGGTGATATTCCGGGATTGGCGTTGCAGTTGCTCGAGCTCAATAAGCGTGTTCTGGATCTGGCGGTTGAAGTCGCTGATGCGGGCATCCACATCGTTGGTGTGGGTGAGGATTTCCTTCTCCTTGCCCATCACCTTCTGCTCGGCGGCGGCACCCTCCTCGATGGAATGCATGATCTGGCCGATGGCGAAGGCCTGCTTCTGGGCGCTTTCGATCAGCCGGCTGGCGAGGCTCATGCTCTCCAGGTTCCGCTTCTCCAAACGCACCTTGCCGTCTTTGAGCTTTTCGATCATCCCCCAATCCGTCTCGACCCTTTCCACGAGCTCCTGGGTCGTGCGGGCGTGAAGCCTGTTCCGTTTGTAGCGCTCCGAGAGGATTACCCAGCCCACGTACAGGGCCAGGGCAAGCTCGAAACCGGCGTTCCCGTGGAACAGCTTGGGCGCGAAGCCCGGTATCATCACCTGGAAGATCAGGGTGGCCAGCAGGAAAAAATAGAGGGCGCCCAGGAAGAGGGTTTTTACCAGGTTGCGGATGCCGCTGACCAGGGTTAAGACCGTCCCCAGCAGCACCGCGAGGCCCAGGCCGCCGAACTGGAAGTGACGGAGCATGTTCAGGCTTTCCAGAGTGGAGAACAAGAAACCGGAACAACCGAGCAGGAAGATGGGCAGCACGGCGAAGCAGAAGACCCTTCTCTTTCCCACCTGGAGATACTCGAGGGTGTAGATGAACAGGATGATCCCCGTGAGCCCCTCGAAGCAGGGGAATATCCGCAGGACCTGGGCGAAGGGGATGAACAGGGGCAGGAAGCGGGAGGAAAAACCCCATAGACCCAGGCAGAGGGCCAGCACGGCCAGGCACAGGGCGTAGAGATTTTTTTCCAGGGCATACCAGTACAGGTTCTGCAGGAACAGAAAAACCGAGAACAGCAGGAGGAAAGAACCCAGAAAGTAGACCGGAGCGTTCTTCCAGAAGAGGATCGAGGACAGCTCGGAGGCAGGAACCAGCCAGATCCCGGCATCCACCCAGGAATACAGGCGATGGTACAGGCGGATGGAGAGGGTCTGTTCCGAAACGCCCCCCGCCTCCCCCTCGGGCAGGAGGTACCCATGATACGATCCCAGGGGGGAGAGGAAACGCTCTCCCGCCGTGCCCTCGGCCCCGAACAGGGTGCCGTTCAGGAACACTTTCTCGGACATGCCCGACGGACCCAGGACGAGCGCCCTTGGTCCCTGCCCCGGGTGGACCTGCCTTTTAAGCCAGATATAGCCTTCAGCCCAGGGGGCCAGGCGCGTGAAGGACCCCGGAACAAGGCAGGGCCGCCATCCCTCCTGCGGGGGGCGATCCGCCTCCTGCTGGGAAAAAGCGTACAGCCAGCCGCTGAGCTGGAGGGCGCCGGAGGGGAAGGCCGGGAGAGCCGATAAAAGCAACAGCAGCACCCGCAGGATACCTCTCATAGGCGCCGTCCCGGTTTGCGGTTTGAGTGGAAAATAGTTCGCAACGGAAGCACGCGCACCTCCTCCTGCCTTGAAGGATACAACGCCTTGTATCCGGATGCAATCGCATTGCAGCGAAAAAATATTTAGGCGCCGTATTGACAGGATGGTTTCATTCGGATAATAAAGATGTATGCCACGGCAGGCAGAACGCAGCTATAATCTTTCCAATAAGAGCCTTCTGGCCATCCTCAACATCCTCATTCTCCTTGAGGAGTTCCATAGAAACCCAGCGGGATAGAAGCTGCGGCTGGAATGAAAGGTGAAGCCGCTTTCCCACTGGGAAAGCGGCTTTTTTTTCGCTAAGGAGGAAAAAAGGTGCCTGAAAAACAGAGAAACAGCGCCGCCTTGTACAGCGGCGCGGAGCGGGCTCCCCACCGCAGTCTTCTCGCCGCCCTGGGCTGGGACCGGGAAGAGTTCGGCCGGCCTCTCATCGGAGTGGCCAATTCCTTCAGCGAGCTGATCCCAGGGCACATGCACCTGAGGCAGATCGTCGAGAGGGTCAAGGAAGGGATCTGGTCGGCCGGAGGGCTGGCCGCCGAGTTCGGCGTTATCGGCGTCTGCGACGGGCTGGCCATGGGGCATGATGGCATGCGCTACTCTCTTCCCAGCCGGGATCTCATCGCCGATTCCATCGAGATCGTGGCCCGCGCCCATGCTTTGGACGGGCTGGTGCTGGTTGCCAGCTGCGACAAGATCGTGCCGGGGATGATGATGGCCGCGGCCAGGCTGGACCTGCCCTCCGTGCTCGTCTCCGGGGGCCCCATGCTGGCCGGCTGCCTCAAGGACGGCAAGGTCAGCCTGGTGACGATGTTCGAGGCGGTGGGCCGTTTCTCGGCTGGAGCGCTGGGCGCCGAGGAACTGGCCGAGCTGGAATGCCGGGCCTGTCCCGGGGCGGGCTCCTGCGCCGGACTGTTTACGGCCAACTCCATGAACTGCCTGGCCGAGGTTCTGGGCCTCGCCCTGCCCGGAAACGGGACCATTCCGGCCGTCTATTCGGACCGCCTGCGCCTGGCCCGGGAGGCCGGCAGGGCGGCGGTTCGGGCGGTCCAGGAGGGGCTGACCCCCCGGCGCATCCTGAGCCGGGAAGCCTTCCTGAACGCCGTGGCGGCCGATATGGCCCTGGGCGGCTCCACCAACACCGCCCTGCACCTCCCCGCCCTGGCCCGGGAGGCCGGCGTCGAACTGCGCCTCGACGACTTCGACCGCATCAGCTCGCGGGTGCCCCACCTCTGCTCCCTCTCCCCGGCAGGTTCCCACCACATGGAAGACCTGCACAAAGCCGGAGGGGTGATGAGCCTCTTGAAAGCCCTGAGCCCCCTCGGCGTCCTGCAGCCGCAGGCCCTGACCGTCAGCGGTAAGACGCTGCAGGCCTGCTACCAAGGCTCTCCCGCCCCGGACGGGACGGTCATCGCCCATCCCGACAGGCCCCGCCATCCTGACGGCGGCCTGGCGGTGCTGAAGGGAAACCTGGCCCCGGAAGGCAGCATCGTCAAGAAGGCCGCGGTGGACCCTTCCATGCTGACCCATGAGGGTCCGGCCCGGGTCTTCGACTCCGAGGAGCAGGCCCAGGAGGCGATCCTGGGCGGCAGGATCAAGTCCGGGGACGTGGTGGTGATCCGTTACGAGGGCCCCAAGGGGGGCCCGGGGATGAGGGAGATGCTCTCCCCCACCTCGGCCATCGCCGGCATCGGCCTGGACAAGGAGGTCGCCCTGATCACGGACGGCAGGTTCTCCGGGGCCACCCGGGGGGCCGCCATCGGCCACATCGCCCCGGAAGCGGCGGCTGGAGGGCCGATCGGGCTGGTACGGGAGGGGGACCGCATCCGCATCGATATCCCCGGCAAACGCCTGGACCTTCTCATCTCAGAACCGGAGTGGAAGAAGAGAGCCGCCGGGGCCGCCCCCAAGGGCAAAGCCACGGGCAGCCCCTTCCTGGACAGTTACGCCGGCAGCGTTTCCTCCGCCGCCTGCGGGGCGGTGCGGACGGCCGCGCCCGGGAGGGCCTCATGAAGATCTCAGGATCCGAGCTGCTCATCAAGGCCCTGAAGGCCGAAAAGGTCAGCCACCTGTTCGGCTATCCCGGCGGAGTGGTGATCCCGGTCTTCGACGTCCTGTACTCCACCCCGGAGATACACCTCGTGCTCACCCGGCACGAGCAGGCGGCGGTGCACGCCGCCGACGGTTACGCCCGCTCCACCGGCAAGACGGGCGTGTGCCTGGTCACCAGCGGGCCGGGGGCCACCAACACGGTCACAGGACTGGCCACGGCCAACTTCGACTCCGTGCCGCTCGTCTGTTTCACCGGGCAGGTGCCGCGGAACATGATCGGAAACGACGCCTTCCAGGAGGCGGACACCGTGGGCATCACCCGGCCGGTGACCAAGCATAATTACCTGGTCCAGGACAGGAGCAAGCTGGGGAGGATCATCAAGGAAGCCTTCACCCTGGCCTCCAGCGGCCGGCCCGGCCCGGTAGTGGTGGACCTGCCCAAGGACGTGCTGCTGGAAAAGGGGGACGACGTCTACCCGAGCTCCGTCACTATCCGGGGTTACAACCCGGTTACCCGCGGCCACAACGGCCAGATACACAGGGCGGCCGAGATCCTGAGCAGGGCCCAGCGCCCATTGTTCTATGCGGGCGGAGGAATCCATATCGCGGGCGCGGCGGAGATCTTCCGCCAGCTGGTCGCCAGGACGGGAGTGCCGTCCGTATGCTCCCTGATGGGAGTGGGGGCCCTGCCGTCGCGGAATCCCCTGAACCTGGGCATGCTGGGGATGCACGGCACCTATCCCGCCAACATGGCCGTGACCCATTGCGACCTGCTGTTCGCGGTGGGGACCCGCTTCGACGACCGCGCCACCGGGGACCTGGCCAAGTTTGCCCCGGAGGCCAGGATCGTCCACATCGACATCGACCCGGCCGCCATCGCCCGCAATGTGGCCGTGGAGATCCCCATCGTCGGGGACGCCCGGCTGGTTCTGGAGCAGGTCTTCCCCCTGGTCCAGCCTCCCTCCATCCTGCCCTGGCTCGAGCGGATCGAGGGCTGGCGCCGGGAGCACCCCCTGGAGCCCGGCGCTGCTTCGCCGGGGCTGGCCCCCGAGAGGATCATCCAGGTGATCGGCGAGGTTTTCCCCGAGGCCATCATCAGCACCGAGGTCGGCCAGAACCAGATGTGGACGGCCCTGTTCTATAACTTCCAGCGCACCCGCACCCTGCTCACCTCCGGGGGCCTGGGCACCATGGGCTACGGTTTCCCGGCGGCCATCGGCGCCCAGGTGGCCAACCCGCGGGCCACGGTGATCGACATCGCCGGGGACGGCTCGATCCAGATGAACATCCAGGAGCTGGCCACGGCGGTCCAGGAGCGGCTGCCGGTGATCGTAGCCATCCTAAACAATGGCTACCTGGGAATGGTGCGGCAGTGGCAGGAGCTGTTCTTCCACAGGCATTACTCCTCCACCTGCCTGAGGCGACAGGCGGGCTGCCCTCCGGGGTGTTCATCCCCGCCAGGGGATTCATCTTCGCCAGGGGGCACCGTCCCCGGCGCGACTTGCCCCATCTACATTCCCGATTTCGTCAAGCTGGCCGAAGCCTATGGCGCGGTGGGCCTGCGTGTCAGCCGCATGGAAGAGGTAAAGCCGGCCCTGCTGGAAGCGGGGAAGACCAGGGACAGGCCCGTGCTGATCGACTTCCTCATCCAGAGGGAGGCCAACGTTTGGCCCATCGTCCCCTCAGGAGCCGGTCTTTCCGAAATGATGTTCGCCCCGGGAGGCTCGCCATGACGCACGTGATTTCTCTGCTGGTGGAAAACCACCAGGGGGTTCTCTCCCGGATCGCCGGCCTGTTCTCCGGCAGGGGCTACAACCTGGAGAGCATCACCGCCGGGGTTACGCTGGATCCGACCGTGACCAGGATCACCCTGGTCTGCACGGGAGAGGACAATGTGATCGCCCAGATCAAGAAGCAGCTCAACAAGCTGATCGACGTGATCAAGGTCGCGGACCTGACGGGGCTTCCTTCCATCCACCGGGAGCTGGCCCTGATCAAGGTCAGGGCCAAGGCGAATCAGCGCGGGGAGATCTTCCAGGTGGCGGATGTCTTCCGCGCCAAGGTGATGGACATCGGCCAAAACTGCATGATTTTGGAGCTGTCCGCGGGACCGGAGAAGATCGACGACTTCATCGCCCTTCTTCAACCCTATAGCATCGAGGAGATCGCCCGCAGCGGCCTGATCTCCCTGGAGCGGAGCAAAAAACAAATCAAAAAAGAGGTGATTCAGGATGAGTAGAATCGCAATCTTTGATACCACCCTGAGGGACGGGGAGCAGTCCCCGGGAGCGTCCATGAGCGTCGAGCAGAAATACGAAATGGCCGTGCAGCTTGCCCGGCTGGGAGTGGACGCCATCGAGGCGGGTTTCCCCATCTCATCGCCCCAGCAGCTCAGCGCCTGCCAGATGATCGCCCGCAAGGTCAAGGGCCCCGTGATCGCCGCCCTGGCCAGGGCCCTGGAGAAAGACCTTGACGCCGCCGATGAAGCCACCCGGGGGGCCGAGCGGCGCAGGATCCATACCTTCATCGCCACCTCCCCCATCCACATGCAGCACAAGTTGAACAAGAAGCCCGAGGAGGTTGTCGAGATGGCTTACCAGGCGGTCAAATATGCCCGCAACCTCTGCGACGAGGTGGAGTTCTCCCCGGAGGACGCCACCCGCAGCGATCTCGAATTCCTCTGCGCCATCCTCGCCAAGGTGATCAAGGCGGGGGCCACGATCCTGAACATACCCGACACGGTTGGCTACTCGATCCCCGAAGAGTTCGGCGCCTTCATCCGCGCCATCCGCGAAGGGGTGCCCAACATCGACAAGGCCGTGATCTCCGTGCACTGCCACAACGACCTGGGCCTGGCCGTGGCCAATTCCATCGCCGCCGTGCGCAACGGGGCCGGGCAGGTCGAGGTCACGGTGAACGGAATCGGCGAGAGGGCCGGCAATGCCTCGCTGGAGGAGCTCGTGATGGCCATGACCGTGCGCAAGGACCTGCTGCCCTACAGCACCGGCATCGACACCAAACAGATCTACTCCACCTCCCGCCTGCTTGCCAACATCATCGGCTTCCCTATTCCCCGCAACAAGCCGATCGTGGGGGACAACGCCTTCTCCCATGAATCCGGCATCCACCAGGACGGCGTGCTGAAATACCGCCAGACCTACGAGATCATGACCCCCGAATCCGTGGGCCGGGATTTCAGCACCCTCATCCTGGGCCGGCATTCGGGCATGCACGGCTTCAGCAAGCGCTTGAGCGAGCTGGGCCTGATCCTCACGGAGGAGGAGCAGAAGGCCGCTTACCGGCGCTTCCTGGAGATCGCCGACCGCAAGAAGGAGGTCTACGACGACGACCTGTTCGTGATCGTCGGCGACGGCCTGGACAACCGCGCGGGCGCGTATCTGCTGGATTACTTCAACATTCAATCGGGCAATCTGGCCGTCCCCACCGCCACCGTGCGCATACGCAGCGGCCAGCAGGAGCGCGAGGAAGCGGCCACCGGCGACGGGCCGGTGGATGCGGTGTTCAACGCCATCGACCGGGCCACGGGCGTCAAGACCTCCCTGCTGGACTACAGCGTCCAGGCGGTGACCCCCGGCAAGAAGGCCATGGGCGAGGTCTCGGTCACTCTTCAGATCGAGGGTCGCAGATTCCTCGGCCGGGGCTCTTCCACGGACATCCTGGAGGCCAGCGCCAGAGCATACGTGAACGCCCTGAATCACTACAAGGCGGCTGTGAACAGCCACTGAAGGATGAAAAAAAATGGGAATGACGCTGACCGAAAAGATCCTGGCCCGCAAGGCCGGGTCAAGCAGGGTCAAGCCCGGCCAGTTCCTCGAGATCGAGCCCGATCTGGGCCTGGGCAACGACATCACCGCCCCCCTGGCCATCCAGGAGTTCCGCAAGGCGGGGGGCGAGAAGGTGAAATACCCCCGGCGCACCTATCTGGTGGCGGATCACTTCACCCCCAACAAGGACATCCTCTCGGCCCAGCAGGTCAAGCTGCTGAGGGAGTTCGCGGAGCAGCAGCCCGGAGTCCGCTTCTTCGACCAGGGCGAGGTGGGCGTGGAGCACGCCCTGCTGCCGGAGCTCGGGGTGGTTCGGCCCGCAATGGCGATCATCGGCGCCGACTCCCACACCTGCACCTACGGAGCCCTCGGCGCCTTCGCCACCGGGGTCGGTTCCACCGACCTGGCCGGATTCCTCCTCACCGGCAGGGTCTGGCTGAAGGTCCCTCCGTCCATCCGAGTGGAGTTCAGGGGCAGGCTGCGTCCCTGGGTCACGGGCAAGGACCTGATCCTCAAGCTGATCGGCATGCTCTCGGTATCCGGGGCTACCTACCAGGCCCTGGAGTTCTGCGGCCCCGTGATCGAGGGGCTTTCGCTGGAGGGCAGGCTGACCATGGCCAACATGGCTATCGAGGCGGGCGCCAAGAACGGGATCTTCGCCGCGGATGCCCTGACGGCGGCTTACCTGGCCGAGAGGGGGGCCCCAGAGGGGGAAGCCCTGAGGCCCGACGGGGACGCCGAGTATGCGCGGCGGCTCGAGATCGAGGTGAGCGACCTGAAGCCCCAGGTGGCTTTCCCCCCCCTGCCTGAGAACATCCGCGATGCCGGGGACGGCGAGTCGATCCGCATCGACCAGGTGGTGATCGGCAGCTGCACGAATGGGAGGATAGAGGATCTGAGACTCGCGGCGGCGGTGCTCGGGGGGAAAAAAGTTGCCCGCGGGGTGCGCTGCCTGGTCTTTCCGGCCACCCCGGGCGTGTACCGTCAAGCGCTGCGGGAGGGCCTGCTCGGCGTCTTCCTGGAGGCGGGGGCGGTGCTCTGCCCGCCCTCCTGCGGTCCCTGCCTGGGCGGGCACCTGGGAATACTGGCATCGGGCGAGCGCTGCCTCTCCACCACCAACCGTAACTTCGTGGGGCGCATGGGGCACCGGGAAAGCGAGATCTACCTCGCCTCTCCGGCCACCGCGGCCGCTTCGGCCGTAGCCGGAGCCATCATCAGTCCGGAGGAAATCGTATGATCATCCAAGGCAAGGTCTATGTCTTCGGGCATGATGTCAACACCGACGATATCATTCCGGCCCGCTACCTCAACACTTCGCAGGCGGCGGTGCTGGCCAGGTACTGCATGGAGGACGCCCGGCCCGGGTTCGCCGCCCAGGTGGAACCCGGCGCCATTCTGGCGGCCGGCAGGAACTTCGGCTGCGGCTCCTCCCGCGAGCATGCGCCGCTGGCCCTAAAGGGCGCCGGTATCGCCTGCGTGGTGGCCGCCTCCTTCGCCAGGATCTTCTTTCGCAATGCCATCAATATCGGGCTGCCCATCGTGGAGTGCGGCGAGCTGCTGGAGCGGATCCGCGAAGGCGAAGAGATCCGCATCGATCTGGAAAAGGGTAAGATCGGCCTGCCGCGGGGCGGGCAGCTGAAGATCGAGCCCTTTCCGCCCTTCATGGAGGCTATCATCCGCAAGGGCGGGCTTCTTCCGTATCTCAAAGGGGATTAGAGTGGGCAGGATCGTCATCTACGACACCACCCTGAGGGACGGGATGCAGGGCACCGGTATCAGCTACACCCTGGAGGACAAGCTCCAGATCGCCCGGCAGCTCGATGCCTTCAGGATCGATTACATCGAGGGGGGGTTCCCCCTGTCCAACAAGAAAGAGGCGGAATTTTTCGTCCGCATAGGAAAAGAGAGTCTGCGCCACGCCCGCGTGGCCGCCTTCGGCTCCACCCGCAGGCCCCACGAGGAGGCGGGCAAGGACCCCCATATCCGGTCCCTGCTGGAGGCCGAAACCCCGACGGTGACGGTCGTGGGCAAGACCTGGGTGAAGCACGTGCGCCAGATCTTGAAGACGAGCCTGGAAGAGAACCTACGCATGATCTACGACTCCATCTCCATCCTCAAGAAGGCGGGCCGGGAGGTGTTTTTCGACCTGGAGCATTTCTTCGACGGCTACAGGGACGATCCCGACTACGCCCTGAAGGTGCTGCGGGTGGGCAGCGAGGCCGGCGCGGACGCCCTGGTGATCTGCGACACCAACGGCGGGACCCTGCCGGCCGAGGTGACGCGCATCATGGAGGGCCTGCCCAAGGCGGGGCTCGCGGCCCTCGGGCTGCACTTCCATAACGACTGCGGCACTGCGGTGGCTAACTCCCTGGCCGGGGTGGAGGCCGGCGCCGTACAGGTCCAGGGAACGATCAACGGCTGGGGGGAGCGCTGCGGCAACGCCAACCTCTGCAGCCTGATCCCCAACCTCTGCCTCAAGCTGAAGCTGGAGGTCGGTTGCTGCGAGATGCTGCCCCACCTGACCTCCCTCTCCCGCTTCGTGGCCGAGAAGGCCAACCTCATCCCGGACAAAAGGCAGCCCTACGTGGGGGAGGCCGCCTTCAGCCACAAGGCGGGACAGCACGCGGACGTGATCCTGAAGGCCTCGGAGCTGATGGAGCACGTCCCGGGCGGCCTGGTGGGCAATGAGAGCAGGCTCCTGCTTTCCGAGCTGGCGGGCAAATCAACGATCATGAAGAAGCTGGGCAAGTACGGGAGCTTCGACAAGTCCTCCGCGGAGGTCGGCGAGCTCATCCACCAGCTCAAGGAGCTGGAGGAAAGAGGCTACGAGTACGAAGCCGCCGAGGCCTCCTTCGACCTGGTGATTCGCCGCGCCCTGGGGCGCTACACTCCCCTGCTGGAGCTGCGCAACTACCACCTGGAGTCCTTCAAGACCGCCGATTCCCCGGACAAGACCGTGGGCCGCATTCTGCTCAAGACCGGCGGCAAGGAGCTGATGGGGGCGGCCGTGGGTCTGGGGCCCGTGGAGACCCTGGACGGCTGCCTGCGGGACGCCCTCCTGCCCATCCACCCCTTTCTGGCCCGCCTCAAGCTCACCGATTATGCCGTGCGGGTGCTCAACCCCGAGCGGGCGACCGCCGCCAAGGTGAGGGTATTCATCACCTCCTCGGACGGGGATAAAGCCTGGGGCACCGTGGGGGTATCGGAGAACATCGTGGAAGCCTCCTGGCAGGCGTTGATCGACAGCATGGACTATTACTACAATAACCAGGTGCTGGAGAACGGTGAGATCTAGATGGCCCCCATCGTCGTTTATGTAACCGGCTTCCGGCAACACGCCGGTAAAACGACCACCAGCCTGGGTATCCTCACCCAGTTGAGAAAGATCTTCCCTCCCTCTTGCCTGGGCTACATCAAGCCCGTGGGGCAGGAGTTGGTGAAGCTCCCCGACGGCACCAAGGTGGACAAAGACGCCCCCATCATGAAACAGTTCTCCGGCATCCCCGACATCGATCTGAAGGCGATCTCACCGGTGCGCCTGGGCCACGGCTTTACCCAGCACTACCTGTGCGCAGACGACCAGATCGCCCAGACCCGGAAGCTGGAGGACGCCATCCTCCAGTCCTTCGCCTCCCTGGCCCACAAGAAGGTGATCATCGCCGAAGGCTCCGGGCACCCCGGGGTGGGCGGCATCGTGGGCATCTCCAACGCCGACGTGGCCAATCTGGTGGGCGCGGACCTCGTCTTTCTCTCCGGCGGGGGGATCGGCAAGGCCCTGGACATGCTGGAGGTGGATCTCTCCTATTTCCTCTACAAGAAAAGCCGGGTGCGGGGCATCCTTTTCAACAAGCTCATCCCGGAAAAGATGGAGACCGTGTCCCGCTACATCAGCGAAGATCTCCTGAACCGCAAATACGGCGCCTTCGGGGGTCCGCTGCGCATCCTCGGCTTCCTCCCCGAGACCAAGAACCTCTCCAACCCCTCCATGCTGACCATCGTCGAAACCTTCCCCGCCCTCGAGACGATAGGCGATGCGAGCTCCGCCTCCTGGCAGCTCCCCTGCGAAGCCATCCGCATCATCTCCGCCAGCCTGGAGCACTTGAAACTGGAGCCCACCATCCAGCCCAGGGACATCGTCATCCTGGAGGCCAGCTCCCGCCGCAGGCTCCGCTCCCTCCTCGACTACCACCGCCGCCTCGGCGGGCAAGGTGGCCTGGGCGGGCTCATCTTCTCCTGCGGCTCTACGGAAGCGCTGGATGGGGAGTCGCGAGAGGCGGTCCTCCAGGCGGGCTTGCCGGCTCTCTACGTTCAGGAGGATACGGCCGCGGCGGAGCGGAAGCTCCTGGAGATCTACGAGGGCACCAAGCTTCAACTCTACGACCTCCAGAAGGTGGCGGAGATCGAGAGGCTCTTCGAGCGGTATTTCGACCTGGAGAAGTTCCTCGATACCTTCAAGATCAAAGTCTAATGTGAGCCCAGCGCTGGCCGATGCCATCCACCGCGCTCCCCTGACCCCAACCCGGCGCGCCTTTCCGCTCAGAAGCTCCTCGAGCCTCGCTTACAAATACTTCTTATTTGCAGTACATTCATTAGTTAGGTGGACATGGGTCAGCGGGATAGTACCTTTCACTACCGCCAACCTTTCGTCTCTGCACAACTACGTCCGATGTAGCCAGCTGTATGGAGCGGATTACACTGCCGTGCCAGGCAGCTCTAGAAGAGACACAAAGGCAGCTGGGACGTCGGCTCTTGCGATCAATCCGAAGTAGCCGGCGATCGACGCGACAGCCAGTCCCAGGACGCGGACGCCGTTCTTGGCTGCCTGGTCGGCCATTGCCTGAGGCCGGTCATCGCATGGCGTTACTGTCGACCGCGGCGCCCAGAAGCCTCCTTGACCCTGCGGCGCGTTGTTAACCGGATTTGTGCTTCACGGACGTGACTTTGTCTGGCGGCAATGGCCGTCTGGAGGACAGCGCAGGATCGCGTGCGAGAGGTGATCCGGGAGTTGGGCCAATGACACAAAAGGGCGATATTCTGGAAGCGGTGATTCGTAGAACTCCTCCAATTAAAACCATCGCGGTCCCAGGAAGCTTGGATTAAGTAATGAAGAAAGGACAGGAAGTGGAAGCAGGTATTCTCATAGGTTACTTCGTAAGACGCGATGAAGCTCGGGGAGCCCTCCGTGAGCTGGGCAGGAGGGGTTTCCGCCGCGCCGCATTGGTCTACAAAACCGCGGATGGACGCGTGCAAATACGGGACTCCTTCCTTTGGCGCCGTGCTATTGGGGCGACCCTGGCGGCCATCCTGCTCGGGAGCCTCGCCGCAGCCGCCTCCTTGGTGTTCCATTGGTCGGGGCTGATTCCGAGCGTGCCCCTTTCAATCCTGACCTTGATCTTGGCGGGCGGATCATTCGGAGTCCTCTTCGGGGTGGTGTGGATACGACGATCTAAGTACGGCGTCGAACGAAGGCTCCTTGAGGATCACGCCCGTTGGTTGGCCTCTGAGGAGACTGTCCTGATCCTCCAGGCACCGATCGAAACCTTGCGGCTTCCAGTGGCGTTACTTCGGGAAAGCGGCGAGATCCCGCCCGTGGTCTTCGTCCTGCATCCGAAGCGCGAGAGTCTGATCGAAGATGTGCGCAGCCTCGCAGCGCCGCTCTCCCCGACACAGATACAGGAGTATGCCCAGCGCCTGGCAAAGGACCACCAGGTAAACCCTGAGCCGCAGCGGAACACCAAGCTACTCGAGCGTCTCGAACGGACCCGGCAATGGGTCCATTTGGTTTGCTCGGATCTCTGCGAAGCGAGTCGACTGGAACAGAGTGCGACTCCAATCGCCGAGTGGATTCTCGACAATGAGTACATCATCGAGGGCAACGCCCGCGACGTTCAACTGAACCTTCCCCGGCGTTATTACCAGGAGTTGCCGGCGCTCGCCAGCAAGCCCTACCAGGATTTGCCGCGCATCTACGGTCTGGCGAAGGAACTCGTCTCCCATACGGACTTGCGTCTCGAGCGGGAGAATATCATTGCCTTTATTGAAGCGTATCAATCCGTGTGCACGCTGAGGATCGGCGAACTATGGGCTATCCCCCAGATGCTGCGCATCGCGCTGATTGAGGGCATCCAGGGTCTCGCCGTAAGGGTACTGATCGAGCTGCGAGATCGCCAGATCGCCGACTTCTGGGCGAACAGGCTCATCACAGCCAGCCGGCGAGATCCCAACCAGCTCTTCTCGATCATGGCGGAGCTTGCTGAAACCCACCCCAGCCCGAGTCCCTATTTCGCTTCTCAACTGATTGATCACCTTTACGACGAAGAAGCTGCGTTAGTGCCGGTCCAGAGCTGGCTGGAGCGCATCTATCGCAAGTCCCTGAGCGAACTGAACTTACGAGAACAAAACCGCCAGATGAAGGATCAGATCTTGATCGGCAACGCATTCACCAGCTTGCGACAGCTCGCCCTGTTGGACTGGAGACAGATCTTTGAGCATCTCAGCCGTGTGGAGCGGTTACTTCGGCTGGATCCATCCGGCATCTATGCCAAGATGGATTTCGACACGCGTGATCGGTATCGTCGGACGGTAGAGGAGCTCGCTCATAGTTCCGGCCAGGCGGAAAGCCAGGTTGCAAAACGCGCCATCGAGCTAGCTGCGCAGACCGCGCGTGAAACGGGCGAGGATGAACGACGAATCCATGTCGGGACCTATCTGATCGGTGAAGGAAGAGGCGAGCTTGTGCAGCTCATAGGCTGCCGTGAGGCGCCACGATTTCGCGTCCTGCAATGGGTATACCGCCATCATTCTGCAGTGTACTTCCTTGGGCTCAGCTTCTTCTCCGCAGTATTCATCTGCCCGATCGTCCTGCTTGGTCTGCTCGGACAGGCGCTCGAGATCCGGCTCCTCATAGCCCTCCTCTTACTGATCCCCGTCAGCCAACTCTCGCTCGAGGCCGTGAATTACCTGGTCATGCGGCTGCTTCCACCTCGCACCCTTGCGAAGATGGATTTCGAGGTTTCAGGAATTCCCGACGCCTTTCGAACATTGGTCGTTGTGCCCATGCTGCTTGTGGACTCGGAGACGATCGGGGCTGAGGTAGACAGGCTTGAAATACGATATCTTGCCAACAGAGAGGACAATCTGCTCTTCGGCCTCTTCACGGATTACACGGATTCGCAACAAGCACACGGTGAGGAGGACGAACGTCTGCTCCAGACTGTGATCGCAAGTCTGGAAATCCTCAATCAACGCTATGGTGGCGAGCGTTTCTTTCTTTTCCATCGGGATAGGACTTGGAGTGAATCCGAGCAGAAATACATCGGTTGGGAGCGCAAACGCGGAAAGCTGGAAGAACTCAATCATCTGATCGATGGAACGCGGCCTGAAGATGCCGGTCGGATAGTATACGTTGGCGACCCGCATCATCTGGCGGACGTCAGGTTCATCATCACATTGGACAGTGACACACAACTTCCTTGCGGCACTGCCCGCAGGATGATAGAGACCCTGGCACACCCTCTAAACCAGCCGCGCTTCGATGCCGAAGGCAGAATCCTCGCTGGCTCGTATACGATCATTCAGCCGCGCGTGAGCCCTTCCCTCCCGAGCACGAGTGCTTCGCCTTTCAGCCGCCTGTTCGCGTACGCGGTTGGAATTGATCCCTACACCAGGGCTGTTTCCGATGTCAATCAGGATCTCGCCGCAGAAGGCTCCTACCACGGCAAAGGCATCTATGATGTGCGAGCCTTCAGCCGAGTGCTTTCCGGAAGGTTTCCTGAAGAGTGGTTGCTGAGCCATGACTTGATTGAAGGTGCTCACGTTCGAGTGGGCCTGGCCAGTGATATCGAGCTTATTGATGAGTTTCCGCAGGATTACCTGACATACGCCAGGCGGCAGCATCGTTGGATCCGGGGCGATTGGCAAATCGCGGATTGGATCTTGCCGCGTGTCCCCCAACCTGGAAGACGGCGAGGGCCGAACCAGCTCTCCTGGTTCAACCGGTGGAAAGTTTTGGATAACTTGCGCCGCAGCCTGGTACCCGCAGCCAGCCTGGGCTTGCTTACGGTAGCCTGGCTGACCTCCTCCCAGATGGGATGGATCTCCACCCTGGTAGTCGTCACGCAGTTGCTCTTCCAGACTTTGGAGCAGCCCTTCACATGGGCAACCTCCCGTCAGGGGCTGAAAAGCCTCTCCATCTCTAAGCTGGCCCATGACCTGATGCGGACGGTTGTTGAAGCCGCATTGCTTCCGCACCAAGCCGGGCTAGCTCTGAATGCCATTCTGCGGGTCTGGTATCGCCGGCTCATCTCGCACCGGCGGTTGCTCCAGTGGACTTCAGCCCAGGTGACGCGTTGGAGTGCCCCGAATCAGCTGTCGGTGTTCGTGATTTCCATGGGCCTGGCGAGCATCTTCAGCGGGATTGTGGGTTGGGCGGTGCACGCTTGGATGCCAGCGAACTTTGCAGTGGCCAGCCCCTGGCTCATATTGTGGTTCCTTTCCCCTCTGATCGGTTGGCTCTTGAACCTTCGACCGCAAGCGAAGCCAAAGCGATTCCTGCTTCCTGCAAGGGATCTGATGTACCTAAGGAAGATTGCACGAAGAACCTGGCGCTATTTCTCGGACTTTGTTAGCGATGAGACCTCCTGGCTTCCACCCGACAACTACCAGGTCTCCCATCAGAACCAGCTGACAATGCGCACCAGTCCAACGAATATCGGTCTCTGGATGCTTAGCGCGCTAGCCGCACAGGATTTCGGGT
>Ga0315280_10002682_pt1 | contig 28486 bp, 19 predicted proteins | sample YL17G06_40_MG_FD_203697 | JGI IMG/M metagenome (GOLD analysis project Ga0315280, IMG submission 203697) | Sediment microbial communities from Yellowstone Lake, YNP, Wyoming, USA - YL17G06_40 | ecosystem: Environmental > Aquatic > Freshwater > Lake > Sediment | place: USA: Wyoming | collected... | reverse complement strand
GGAATGGAACTGGTCCAGTACTTCCGTAAGGTCGTCCATGAACGCAATCAGGCAATCATGAGGACTGCTGAATGCTTGCGGGTTGAGCCGGAAGTGGCAAGGTTGGTGATCGCTCCAGTCTACTGGAGCCTTTCGATGGCGACTCTGCCGAAGGGATTGGATGTGGAAGACTGTATCGAGATAAACGTGACCAGCCTGGAACGTTCAGACCATTCGTGTCTTTCCGGGGACGGCGGCGCAGCCGAGGCGCGCTGCTGACGAGTGCTCAAGCTGGTCACGCTCCCGGCGTCGATATTCATACCGCTGCCGCATGAAGTCAGCCCTTTCCTCGGATGTCTCATCAAACCACCCATAGCTTTGACTCTGAACGGCTGGCCAGTTGTCTTGCGCGTACCAGCGCCCGTCGCGCAGACTGGCCCCGCTCTACCGCCGCTACAAGGCTGTGACCCCCGGCAGCACGCCGCCTGCGCGTGAACCGCCGCAGTCATTTCTCGGGAAATGCCCGCGCCCAACTGGCGTTGACGCCCTGGCTCAGGCGCGGTATCTCCGGCTGTCGGGAGGTTTCGGCCCCGCGTCATGGAAGACCGTTCTGAGGAGATCCGCGCCCGGGAGGAGCGAGTGTCCGAACTCCTGCGCCAGGCCCACGCGCTGGCCGGCCCGGCGGACCCCAAAGCCCGCTATCGCGAGCACCGCAGCGCCAGGGGCGATCCGCCGCTCCGCCAACCGCAGGTGCGAATCATAAGTCCTTGATTCGGCAAGACTTATGCGAAAGCGAGGGCGATGGGACTCGAACCCACAACCACTGGATCGACAGTCCAGTACTCTAACCAATTGAGCTACGCCCCCGGCGGTAGCAAGCCGTCAATTATACGCGGTCTGGACGGGCCCGCAAGGGTCTTGGAGACCGCAGAGCATCGGACCATCAGGACAAGACCGGCAAGCTGGCTGGAATGCTGGCAGAGGGCTGCACCCCTCTGCGAGATACGCTCATTGCCGCCCGGATTTCAGCCGCCGGTAAGTCTCCAGGGCGTCGGGGAAGGGTTCCAGGGCCCGGTCGAAGATGCCCAGCGTGTAGGCGATGGTCATGCCGTAATTGCAGATGGGCACGCCGGCCTGGCGGCAGCGGAGCATGCGGGTCAGCACCTCGCGGCGGTTCCGCATGCACGCCCCGCAGTGAACCACGAGGCGGTAGCTCGACAGGTCCGCGGGGAAATCGTGACCTTGGGTGGTGCTGATCTCGAGCTTGCCGCCGACGTACTGCTGGAGCCAGCGCGGGATCTTGACCCGGCCGATGTCGTCGGCGATGGGGTGGTGGCTGCACGCCTCGGCGACCAGCACGCGGTCGCCTTGACGGAGGCGCTCGATGGCCATCGCCCCGTGGACGAACTGGGCGAGGTCCCCTTTTTGCCGGGCGAAGAGGATCGAGAAGGACGTCATCTTGACCTGCGGCGGCGTGTCGGCGGCGACCTTCAGAAACGCTTGCGAATCGGTGACCACCAAGGCCGGCGGCCGCTTGAGCCGCTCCAACGCGTCGCGCAGCTCCCGCTCTTTGACGACCATGCAGTAGGCGTCGCCGTCCAAGAGGTCGCGGATGGTCTGCACCTGGGGCTGGATCAGGCGCCCCTTGGGGGCCTCCTTGTCGATCGGGACGACCAGGACGACCAGTTCGCCGGGCGGGACGAGGTCGGAGATGATCGACGGGGCATTGATGAACTCCTCCGGGGCGGCCTCGATGAGGGCCGCCCGAAGGTCGAGGATTCCCGTCCCCGCAGTGGCCACCGTCTCCACGCAGCCGACGCGAGACTCCCGCAGCCGCTGGATCAACTCGGGCGTCGGACGCGCGAGGTCGGCCTTGTTGAACACGACCAGCGACGGGACCTTGCGATCCTGCAACTCGCGGAGGATGAGTTCTTCGAACTCGTCCCATTGGCCGGCGGGGGCGACCAGGATGCCCACGTCGGTGCGGTCGAAGACCTGCCGGGTCTTCTCCACGCGGAGCTGCCCGAGGGCCCCCGCGTCGTCGATCCCCGCGGTGTCGATAAAGAGCACGGGCCCGATGGGGAGCAGCTCCATGGGCTTCTCCACGGGATCGGTCGTGGTGCCGGCGATTTCGGAGACGATCGACACCTGCTGGCGGGTGAGGGCGTTCAGGAGCGAGGACTTGCCGGCATTGCGGCGGCCGAAGATGCCGATGTGGAGGCGGAAGGACTTTGGCGCAAGCTGCATAGGGGTCGCGGAACGCACGAGGTGACGAAACGGCAATCGGCTTTCAGCTATCAGCTTTCGGCTTCTCCACGTGCTGAGAGCTCAAAGCTGATAGCTGAAAGCCCCTATCTTACCCTTCCGGCTGGTGCTTGGCATCCGCAACTCCCAGCCGGGTGACCTGCTCGGGCGAAACCAGTTGGTCGAATTCTTCCCCGGTCAAGAGGGCTTCGTCGATGGCCACCTGGCGGATCGTCTTGCCGTCGGCCATCGAGGTCTTCACCAACTGCGAGACCCGGGTGTAGCCCAGCCGGTCCACTAGCGCGGTGGCCGTCGCCGTGCTCCCGTCCACGTGCCAGAGGCACTGCTCCTCGTGGGCGGTGATCCCCACCACGCAGAGCCGGGCGAAGATGTCGCAGGCCGAAGCGAGCAGGTCCAGCGAGGTGAGCAGGCTGTCGGCCACGAGAGGCAGGAACTGGCTCAACTCCAGGTTCCCGGCGCTTGCCGCTTGAAAGATCATCTGGTCGTACCCCATCACGGCGATCGCCACCTGGGCCACCGCCTCGGGAATCACCGGATTGACCTTGCCGGGCATGATCGAGGAGCCGGCCTGCCTCGCCTGGAGATGGATCTCGTGGAACCCCGCGTCGGGGCCGGAAGAGAGGAGCCGCAGGTCGTTGGAGATCTTGAGCAGGTTGGAGGCCAGGGTGCGGATGATGCCGCTGACCTCGACCAAGGCGTCGGCATTCTGCGTGGCCTCGACGAGGCTTTCAGCCCGGGCCAGCCCCAGGCCGGTGATGTCCCGCAGGTGCTCGACGGCGCGGAAGATATACTGCCGCGGGGCGCCGAGCCCCGTGCCGATGGCCGTGCCGCCGAGGTTCACCACGCGGAGCCGCTCTTCGCACTTGTAGACCCGCCAGCGGTCGCGGCCGATCGCCTCGGCGTAGGCCGCCATCTCGCGGCCGAGAGTCATCAGGACGGCGTCCTGCAGCTCCGTGCGCCCGATCTTCACGACGTGGGCGAACTGCTTCTCCTTTTCCTGGAACGCCTCCTGAAGGGCGACGATGTTGGGCTCCAGCCGCCTCAGTCCGTAGATGCCCGCCACGCGAAGCGCGGTGGGGTACGTGTCGTTGGTCGATTGGTGCAGGTTGATGTCGTCCAGGGGGCTGACGGCCCGGTACTCGCCCAGCGGACGGCCGAGGATCTGGAGGGCCCGGTTGGCCAGCACTTCGTTGACGTTCATATTGGTCGAGGTGCCGGCGCCGCCTTGGAGGGCATCCACCACGATGTGCTGATCGAGCTTGCCGTCGATCATCTCGCGGCAGGCGGCCTCGATGGCCGCGAAGGTGGTTTCATCCCAGCGGCCCAGCTCGTGATTCGTCCGCGCCGCGGCCAGCTTCACGGCCCCATAGGCGTGAACCAACTCCCGGCGCACGGGCCGCTTGGCCAGCGGGAAGTTCTCCATCGCCCGCTGGGTGTGAACGCCCCACAGCGCGTCCGCCGGGACGTCGCAGGGGCCGAGGAGGTCTTTTTCTTGGCGGAATGCGGTCATAGGATTGAGCGAATCGGCCAGCGGTGCCCGGTATTCGTGGCCTGAGAAACCGGGATGAGTTGAATGAGATTCATGGGTGTCTGCCCAGCGTCTTCGTGATCTGGCTCCAGACTCCGGGCCGTTTCGTCCGAAGCTCCGAGAACGGAGGATCGTCTCGTCCGTCCCGAAGGAAATACCATTCGAGCAATCCGTAGTCGTCGTGATCTTGGAGTTCTGCGAGCAGCTCATCCGCGGTTCGAGAGGACTCGGTTTTCGCGGTTTTCAGAAACCCGTCGACTGCACGGCGGAGGCTTAGAGCGGTCCGCCGCCTTCCATCGGTCACCGGGTCAATGTTCAACGGGAGGACCGCCAGATGGGTAGTGTGTTCGCCCTTGCGGTCCTTCATGCCTGAGACCGGGTTGAAGCGTGCCACGATAATCCCGGTATCAGGGTCGAAGAAGAGGAAGTCCCACGGATCTTCTGCGGTGGGATCGATAAGCAATGGGTCTCCCTTGCCGTCCAGGTCGAAGCGACTCCCCTTAGTTCGATTGCACCCGCCACACACGAGAAGGAGGTTCTCCCAGACAAATGTTTTGTTGGAAAAGGGTATGATTGGCCAGAAGTGGTCGATGTCCGTGCCTCGCGAGTCCTCGCAGAACATGCACCGTTGTCTCCTGCCGCTCATGACTTGGAGTGTACTCTCGACCGCGCGCATGGTTTTCGTCTTCCGTGCGCTATCCCACGCTGTCCGGGCGTCCTGCCCCACATCGACTCTTGCCTGTCGGCGCTTCATGTACGCAAGGGCCCGCTTGGGGAGCGCCGTCCGGTGAATCCTGCGCACGTCTGCTGCCCCTCACTCTTCCCGGTCCACGAACTGCATAAGCTGCTGAATGTGCTCAGCCTCTTGCGGCGTGAGCCGGCCAGCCTTCTCCTTGGCGCGAAGAGCGGCATAGTCGTGTCTCGCCTTGACCGCCCGTGGGGAGCGGGTGTACTGCATGTCGAAGGCCGGGCTCACATAGATCGCGTCCGGCGTCGAGCGGACGATCTTCTGGTAGTCCTCTCCCGCGATCTGAAACGGCCGAACGCCGGTTCCTGGAGTCGGCAAGTGGAAAATGCCGTCTTGATCGGCGGCCTGGCAGATGATCGGGCTGTGGGTGGTGACGATGAACTGAACGTTAGGGAAACGCTCCTTGAGCCAAAAGCCAATCAGCCGTTGCCACTCGGGGTGTAGGTGAGAGTCAATCTCGTCGACCAGCACCACGCCGGGATATCGAACCGCGAGGTGCTTGTCAACGGACTCGGTGAAGCCGTGGTGCCCGTATACGTCGATCATGTGGCGAAGCACGTCCACCAGCATCGCCAGCGCGGCCCGGTAACCTTCGCTCATGTCGGCCAGGCGCAAGCTCACGCCGGCTTGGTCACGCAGCCAGAGTCCCTCGGAGTCCACGCGGTCGACGCGCACGCCGTTGCGCAGGAAATCATCGTTGAGCAACGGGAGCACCTGGTTCAGAATCTCCGTCTCGTTCTGCCGGTGCTCCAGCTTCTTGTGATTCAGGTCGGTCAGCCACAGCTCACATTCTCCGAGGGTCGCGTCCTCCAGGAACATCGTCACGTAGCGAGCGACGCGCCCGGGGCCCGACATCACCCGCTGCGCGGCGGGCGAAGCCCCGTACAACCGCCGGAAGGGCCCGTACCCCGCGGAAAACCACCCCTGGGGATTCTCCGCCCAAGGCCCGGCTGCAGGCCCTCTCTTCTTCTTGCGCCGGTACTTGGCCCCCTGTCCCAGAATCACCTCCGGCCCGCTGCCGTTGGAAAGCCGGATCTCGGACCAAAAGGCGCCCTTATATGGAGCCCCACGGCGCCGAAAGCGATCCTCTTCGCTGCCCTCGATTTCAACGGCAATGGTCGCTTCTTTGCATCCCTCGCGGACCCAGCCGTGCATTGACGGAACCAGTGAACGGGTGGCGTCCGGACCTACGAGGGCCAGCGCAATCGCTTTGAGCAAGGTCGTCTTGCCGGCGGCGTTGTCCCCGGTCACCACCGTCCAGCCGGCATATCGGCCCCCGCGAGGCTCGAACTTGAAGTCCAGGCGGTCAAAGCACCGAACGTTCTCCAACACCACGCGACGAATGTACACGAGAGGTTCCTCCGCTCGCCGACGGTGCGGCCCGCCACCTTCAATTCCACACCGTCTGTGCTCTTGCCATGAGTCTACGCCTTGGTTGATCGGGTGTCGAGTGCCCGTGCCCCAGGTTCTCCGCATTCGACAATCAAAAGGAATCGCCGCCCGCCATCCAACGCTGCGCAGTGTCAGAAGTACAGATCCCGCTCCTCCGTCTCCTCGATCCGCCGCAGCCGGTCGATAAGCTCGTGCTTGCGCGGGCTCTCGGGCATCTTGTCGAGTTCTTGCTGGATTAAGCGGCGGCAGGCATCGTAGGTTTCGCGCGAGGCGTAGTCCGTCACGTATTCCATGAGCGTCGAGAGGGCGTTGGGCGTACACATGTTCTGGATGAAGCCGGGGATGGCGAACTCCATGAAGTGCTCGCCCGTGCGGCCGAGCCGGTAGCACGCCGTACAGAAGCTGGGGATGTAGCCGTCGAGCACCAGCTCGCGCATCACCTCGTCCAGCGAGCGCACGTCGCCCAGCTCGAACTGCTCCCGCTCCATGCACTGGGTGTCGCCGGCCTCGGTGTAGCCGCCCAGCTCGATCCGGCTCCCGGCGTCGATCTGCGATACGCCCAAGGCCATCACCTCGCGCCGCAGCACGGGCGGCTCGCGGGCCGTGAGGATCAGGCCGGTATACGGCACCGAGAGACGCAGGATCGCAATCACCCGCTTGAATTCCTCGTCGCTCACCCGGTACTGTTCGGCGAGGTTCACGCCGCAAGCCGGGCGGAGCCGCGGGAAGCTGATTGTGTGCGGCCCCACGTGGTAGTGCTTCTGCAAGTGCAAGGCGTGGCTCACCAGCCCGAGCACCTCGAACCGCCAGTCGTAAAGCCCAAAGAGGGCCCCGATCCCCACGTCGTCCAGCCCGGCCTCCATCGCCCGCGAGACGCCGTCCAGCCGCCATAGATAATTGCCCTTGCGCGTATTGCGGGGGTGCATCCGGGCGAAGATTTCGAGATGATACGTCTCTTGGAAGATCTGGTACGTGCCGATGCCAGCGGCCTTGACCGTGGCATAGCCATCGCGGCTGAGCGGGGCGGCGTTGATGTTCACCCGCCGGATGTTGCCGTGTCCGAGACGGATTGCGTAGACCTGGCGGACGCACTCGGCGATGAACTCGGGACTGTAGCGGGGGTGCTCGCCGAAGACCAGGATCAGCCGCTTGTGGCCCGCGCGTAAGAGGGCTTCGACCTGGGAGCGGAGCTCCTCGGGGGCGAGCGTGCGGCGGATCGCCTCCTTGTTCGAGCGGCGGAACGCGCAGTAGACGCAGTCGTTGGTACACTCGTTGCCGACGTAAAGCGGAGCAAAGAGCACGATGCGGTTGCCGTAGACGTCCCGCTTGAGCTGCCGGGCAGCCTCGAAGATCTCTTCGATCAGGTCCGGATCCTCGGCGGCCAGCAGGACCGCCGTCTCTTCGACCGACAGCGCCTCCTTGGACAGGCTCTTGGCAATCATGTCGCGCACTTGCGCCGCGTCCGCCTGTCGGGCCAAGAGGCCCTCTAGAAGCGACTCGTCGATGAAGTCCATCGCACTGGAGCTGAGTTTTCGAGAGTCGATGACGGAGGACATGTTCGAATTCGTAAAGCGCCAATTCCTTCGCAAAGCCCAGGGGTTGCAACCCGTGGGCTTTGACGGATCCAGTCAATAGCCGCGCTGAGCGTCGGACGCGCCACGGCGAGCATAGTTGGTGGAGTCGCCCCTGCCGGATCCGATTTCTCGGCCGAGTGCGCGAATCCGCTCGGTCAGACACGTGTTGCAGCCGTCGGCGGTCTCGCGGATACACGCCTTGTTGGGGTAAATCTCGTAATGGACGCGGTACTTCGGGGGCGTCAGGTTGGGCATCACCACGTTGGCGCCCCGCACCAACCCCAGCTCCCGGCCGCGGCGCGTGTTGAGCGTCGCCAGGGCGGTCGTGCTGGGGATGTTCGCCCGCGGACATGCCAGCCGGGCCAGAGCGATTACCTTATAGGTCGTCGCCTCGTCACCGGGTACCTGCTCCCCCTCAATAATCATAGGGCGAAAGTCGGGATCGCCCAGGGGAGTATTGGGGTGAACCAGGTATGGGCCGACGCCGATCATGTCCAAATCCAGTTCGGCAAAAAGCTCGATGTCCCGGGCAAGGTCGGCGTAGGTTTGCCCGGGGATGCCGATCATGACGCCGCTGCCGATCTCGTAGCCCATGTCGCGGAGCCGCCGCAGCATCGCCACGCGGTCCGATCGCGTGCCTGGGCGGGAAGGATGGATGCGATCGTACAAGTTCCGACTCGATGTCTCAAACCTCAGGAGATACCGGTCCGCCCCGGCGTCGCGCCAAGCCCGGAAATCGTCGTCACTCCGTTCGCCCACACTCAGAGTCACTGCCAGCGGGGTTTCAGTCTTGATCTGCCGAATGATCTCGGAAAGCCACCCGGTTGCGGTGCCGGGATCCTCCCCCGATTGAAGGACCACGGTCCCATAGCCGACGGCTACCGCCTGTCGCACACACCCCATGACCTCCTCGCGCGACATCCGGTAGCGGACCAAGCCGTCATTGGGGGCCCGCAGCCCGCAGTAGGCGCAGAGCCGCACGCAGTAGTTGGAGAACTCGACCAGCCCGCGGAGGTGGACCTCCCCGCCGACGTGCCGCTGCCGGGTCTGGTCGGCCATGCGCCAAAGCTCGGCCAGTCGGGCGTCATCCGTCTCCCGGAGCCAGCGGAGGATTTCGTCGCGCTTCATGCAGCAATTATACCTGCTCACGCCTGCCCGCCCGGTCGAATAGCTTCTTCCGGGTGGCCCACAGGCCGGCGGAAGGAGTGGGGATAAAGTAGACCCGCTCGCCGCCGGACAGTTCGTTCCAGCCTTCCCTGAGCCGGTCGGGCGGATATCGCTTCAGCGTCTCCTGCAGGTCGGCGTACTCGAAATTCACGCCTTCGATCTCCTCCCTGCTGACGTGGCCTGGGGCGTAAGTGATCGTGAAGCGGCCTTCGCTTGAGCCGTGGATGAGGTGGGCGGTGCCGTGGGTCAGGTCCTGCAGGTCGGCGTTGCGGCGGTAGTGGTCCATGACCTTCGGAGTGCCGACGTAGCCGTACTTGCGGATCAGGGCGTCCACCTCGGGCTGCTCGCCGAACCGCTCCAGCCCCGGGGCGATGATCACCAGGTCGCCGCCGTCGGCAATGGCCATGCGCGTGCGGTAGATCGCCTTGTTGGCCACCCAGGTGCTGGCGAACTCGTCGGCCTGCATCACGCAGACCATCTTCGGGATCGGCTCCTCCAGCACGGTGATGTTCTGCTGCCGCGACTGCCGGGCCGCGCCGAGATACGTCTCCAGGTCGTCGCCCACGTAGAGCCCGGTGTGGACCAGCTCGTTGTCTTGGCTTCGGGCCAGAACGACCTGCACGTAGAGGTCGGGCAACCCGCCCAAGAAGTTCTGCTCCGCCCTGTTGAAGCAGGCCCGCAGCGGCGAGACGAGCGTGCCCAAGTTGTTCTCGATCCCATAGCAGGCGGCGGCCATGTGCGCGGCGCAGATCATCTCTTTGCCGGCCAGGCCGATGAAGTAATTTTTGTTGTGGTTGGCGAATCCAAGCACCTCGTGCGGCACCACGTGGCCCACGTTGATCACCAGGTCCCACCCGCCCTCCATGAGCATCCGGTTGACGACCACCGGGATCGGCCAATCCACCACGCCGCCGGTCGACTCGCGCACGAAATCGGCCGGCACCTCGCCCAGCTTCACGCAGCCGCTGCGCCAATCGTGGGCGTGGATCCGCTCGTTGGGGATCGAGCCGAACATGCGGCGGTTCTGCTCGGGCGTGTGCGGCACGTGCTGCCCGAGCGTCGGGATCACGAGGACGTCCGCCTCGCGTGCGAAGTGCTGGTAAAGCAATTCCGTCAACCAACCCGCCCCCGAGTGCGCCCGGGTGATGTCCGGCGGCAGAAGCAGTACGCGCTTCGGATACCGGCAGATCCGCTCCCGGGCCTCTTGGGCCGTGCGCTCCATGAGCTCTTCCAGCCGCTTCGGGCCGATCCGCTCCGCTTGTTCGGAAAACCAGGGCATGGTGATGTTCTCCGCTCGGTGGAAACGTGCATGATAAGGCACTTCGCGGCAGTTGACCAGGACGGGAGGGCGGCTGAGCCGGTGGACACGCCGCTCGCCGCGTCCCTATAATGTCCGGTTGCGAAAGGTCACCGTGCAGTTCGCCGACCATCCCGGCCGCGTCGGCCCCGCCGGCGTAGCGGCGGCTCCTTGCCCCGCGTTGTTTCTTCTGTGGAGATCCAATGATGAGACCAACCATCAAGTGCTTGGAGACCCTGGCGGCGGCCGTTGTCGCCACGCTGGCCATCGCCGTCGGCTGCGCGGCGCAAGAGATCATCGATCCGGAGGTGGCCAAGAAGGACCCGGATTTCGCCGTCCAAGGCGAGTATCTCGGCAAAGGACCTCTGTTCGGCCAGGAGCAGGGAGCGGTCGGCGCCCAGGTAGTCGCGCTGGGGGATGCGAAGTTCGACGTCTACGTGCTCAAGGGCGGCCTGCCCGGCGAGGGCTGGAAACGCGGCGATAAGCGAGTCCGCGTCGACGGCCAGCGGCAAGGGGACGTGACGGAGTTGAAGGGCGACTTCCGCGGCCGGATCGCCGATGGCAAGATGACACTGACCGATCCCAACGGCGGCGCCAAGACCGAGCTGAAGCGGATCGAACGAAAGAGCCCCACCCTCGAGGCCAAACCGCCTGCCGGGGCCACGATCCTCTTCGACGGCACCAGCGCCGACCAGTTCCAAAACGGCGACCTCACCCAGTGGAAAACGCTCATGTCCGGCCCGGCCACCAAGGACAAGTTTAACAGCTACCGCTTGCACCTCGAGTTCCTCTTGTCCTACATGCCCAAGGCCCGCGGACAGGGCCGCTCCAACAGCGGCGTGTACCCGCACGACTGCTATGAGATCCAGGTCCTCGATTCCTTCGGCTTGGACGGGCGCGACAACGAGTGCGGCGGGTTCTACAGCATCAAGGCCCCTGACGTGAACATGTGTTTGCCGCCTCTGGCCTGGCAGACGTACGACATCGACTTCACCGCGCCGAAGTACGACGCCTCGGGCAAGAAGGTCGCCAACGCGCGGATGACCTTGCGGCACAACGGGGTGATCATCCACGACCATCTCGATCTGCCGCGAGGCACCCCCGGCCGCCAGCCGGAAGGACCGGGGCCACGCCCGTTCTACCTGCAGGGACACGGCAACAAGGTGCAGTACCGCAACATCTGGCTCGTGGAAAAGTAGCGCGTCGGCTGGCCCAAAGGTTGGGCTAGTGCCCGGGAGTTTCCGGCGTATAATAGACTCCAGAGCGACGGACTTTAGGGCTTCCGAAGTCTTCAAGACTTCGGAAGTCTGCGGCGGGAAAGGCCGCGATTTGGGCCGCAGCCCGCCAACGTTTTTGCCGATATGTTCTCCAGGAACTTGCGGAAGTTCCAGGAGAATCAGAGAAAGAGGATTAAACCTCCCGTTATGTTATTCCGACGGAGGTGCCAACCCATTAGCGTGAGCCGGGATCACTAAGGACTTGTGGGCGTCCCACGTCCGATCCTCGCTCTTCTCGCAGCGACGCATCCGGTCGCAATTCGACGGGAGGTTTGCTTCCAAAGCTGCCGCTTCCCTCCATCGGGAAACGGCAGCGTTTTTTCTTGACGGGCGCAAAGCCCTTTCACGCCAAAGCCCAGGGGCTGCAACCCCTGGGCTTTACGGGAGTGCGTTCCGCAAACGATGCGTTAGTCTTCTTTCTGCTGCGTCTCCGCGCCACCGCGCTTCTCAGAGCCGTCGCCCTCAACGACGGGCTTGGGCTTTTCCGGCAGCTTCCCATCCGCGGCTGGCGTCGGGTTAGCAGCCACCTTGGGATCCGCGAAGCGGAGCCCGCCAACTAGCTCCTCGTCGGCCTTCTGGAAACGCCCCAGAAGGTCCCGCTTCACGGTGAAGGCCACGATGATCTGTCGCCCGCTGCGGTCCGTCAGGCGATAATAGATCCACTGGATGGGGATCTGCCGGGGTTCTCCCTGGACCGCCACGCGGTAGATCCTCTGGCCGGCCTCTCCCTTGGACTCTTGGCCGCCCGCAAACCGGCCGAAGCTCGCCCCCAGCCCCTGGCGGATTTCCTCCTGGAATTTCGCGAGCGTCGGTTCCTTGCCCGCGGCGACGTCGCTCCCCGTCGAGATACTGCACTGGCCGATGTAGTCGCCATCGACAACCAGGCGCAAGAGCGTCGTCTCTTTTCTCTCCTGGACGAGCACCCAGCGGCGATCGTGGTCCAGCGCCCAGCCTCCGTACGGGGACTGGTAGTGCAGTTGCCTCAACTCCGGCGTGGCGGCGGTCTTGACGTCGCGGAGAGTCTCCTCGGTTAGATGGACCGCCTTGTCCAAAGGCGACACCTTCATTTGCAGTCTCGCGACCACGTCCAATCCCGGACCAGGCGGTCCCGGGACGCGATTCTCCTTGAGCACCAGCGCGAACCAGGTGATTCGGCCGGTCTTGGTGTCGAAGCGGTACTTCGCCTTCAGCTCGATCGAGGTCGAAAGCCCGCCGGCGATCCCCTCCACGCGCCCCGACATCTCCATGTTGGCCACCCCGCCGGACACCAGGCGAAGCGAGCTTTCCGCGTCGTTGGACCCAATGGCATCCAGGGTGCAAAGCGTCGCCATGAGCCAGTCCGGGTGTTTCCACGTGTCGTTCATCGCCACCGGCTTGTCCGGCAGCAGCCCGTCCAGGACAAGGCTGTTTCCCAAGAAGTCGATCAGGTCCAGCTCATCGCGCGTCAACAAGCCGGAGGGGTTGAACAGGGTGATCTTGGCCCCGTCGATCTCGTTGGCGATCAGGCGTCGCTGGTCGCGCAAAGTAGGGCGGAACTGATCGTCGCCGACCTGGATCGTCGCGTCGGCCTTGTCGTAGTAGCGCACGGAGCGGACGATCTCGCCGCCTCGGGCCGAGAAGTCCAGGGTCTTCTCTTCGTAGCTCAAGCTGGCCGTAGCCTTCATGGGGGGCTTCTTCTCCGTCGAGCTAGCGCCCGAATCGGGGAACTTGAGGTTTCCGTCCACCTCCAGGACGATCTCCACATGGTCGAGCGAGCCGCGGGTCCGTTTGCTCTCCAACGTGTACGGGTCCCGACCGGCTGCCCAGCCGGACATAACAAAGTGTCCAAGAGCGAAGGTCCATGCGACACCTAGAGCCACAATCGATGGTTTCATAATGTTGACCCGTGGAGTTAGCATGAGATGACATCGCAACCCACCAAGTGGCGGGTTACCTGAGGACGGCATGGCCGATCGGGTCGGTCGGTAGTCGCTAGATCGACTGCGCGGGATAGCGGAGTTCAAACGAAAGTGCCGGTACTACCGCGCATATAGAAAATGGGCAACTTAGATCGGCCATTCGCGGTGTGCCGCGCGACAGCGATGAGTCCCCTCGCCGCGTCATCCCGCGGGAGAGGTTCCCATTCCGGAGCGGTTCTGGTATCATTCGGCCTTGGGAGGCATCTGGAATGAGGGAGCTTGTCTGCGGAGCGATCGGGCGGGACTGATGCTTTGCAAGGCATGGCCGGAAAGCGGCACTCTTTCGAGGGGTAACCGCGAACTTTGAGTAGGCCGACCGGTGTCCTGCTGCGTACACAAATAGCAGAGCTAGAGGTTGGCATCACCCGCATGGGTACGATTGGTCCATTAGTGGGTACTACGTAATCCGGGGACTGGTGGAGGTTCTTAGAGGATTCCTGGCAGACCCTAGATTTTTGCAGTTTTGTTTGTCATAATTGAGCCATTCTGAGGGGTGTCGGCGTATGTCGAGGCGACGGGCGACAGGCATGTCGCCCTGATTGTTCACTCTGGACCTGGTCCGGCGGCCCGACCGCATGGATTCTGGCAACGAAGGTCCGTGACAGGGAGACGCTCCCATGCACAGCGGTTACTTGAATCCGGCCATCCGCGAGCTTCGCGATCAGCAGGTGCGTTTTGCCCCACGTGAAAAAAAACTGGAGCAGGCGGACCGAGCGGAGAGACTATTGACCGAACTGGAGGCCGACCGCCTCTACCCTTATGAGTACCTCTGCTACCGCGTCACCAGGTTTCGGCCCCAAGCCTACCCGGACCTCAAGGTCACCGGCAACGAAGCTCACCACGACTTGCGCCTTCTGGTCGAGGACCTCACCGACGCTGCCGACGTCCCGGCCCGCGACGCCGGGGAGGCTGTTCTCACCGTCGACGAGTTGAGCCGCCGCTTCAACGTCTCGACCAAGACCATATCGCGGTGGCGCCGCCAGGGGCTGGTTAGCCGCCGGTTCCTGTTTGACGGCCGCAAGCGGGTGGGATTCTTGGCCAGCTCCGTGGAGCGCTTCGTTCAGAGAAACAAGGAACGGGTCCGCCGCGGCTCGCAGTTCAGCCAGTTGACCGAGGAGGAGCGGCAAGGGATCATCGAGCGGGCCCGGCGCTTGGCACAGGCTGGGGGCTGCCCGGGGGAGGTCGCCCGGCGTTTGTCGCGCCACACCGGGCGAAGCGTGGAAACGATCCGTTACACGCTCAAGCAGTTCGATCGCGATCACCCCGACATGGCGATCTTCGCCGAGCGTGCCGGGCCGCTGACCGAGGAGACCAAGAAGAAGATCTTTCAGCAATACCGCCGCGGGGAGTCGGTGGAGACCCTTTCCCGGCGGTTCTGCCGGACAAAGACCAGCATCTACCGGGTCATCGGGGAAATGCGGGCCAAGCGGATCATGGAGCTCCCCCTGGACTACATCCTCAGCCCACAGTTCCCCAAGGTCCGGTCGGAAAAGCGCGAGGCCGAGATCGTTGGTCCGCGCCCTTCGGGGGAGCCCCTTTCGAAGAAGCCTCGGCTTCCGAGCGGTCTGCCTCCCTACCTGGCGAGCCTGTACGAGGTGCCCCTGTTGGCGCGCGAACAGGAGGTTCACCTGTTTCGGAAGATGAACTACCTGAAGTACAAGGCGAGCAAGCTGCGGGAGACGCTCGATCTGTCGCATCCGAAGAGCAGCCTGATGGATGAGATCGATTGGCTTTACGACCAATCGGTGGCCGTCAAGAACGAGATCATTTCCGCCAACCTCCGCCTGGTGGTCTCCATTGCCAAGCGGCACGTGGGCCCAGTGGAGAACTTCTTCGAGTTGGTCAGCGATGGAAACGTCTCGCTGATCCGGGCGGTGGAGAAGTTCGACTTCGAGCGAGGGAACAAGTTCAGCACCTATGCCAGTTGGGCGATCATGAAGAACTTCGCCCGCACCATCCCGGACGAGCATCGGCGCCGCGACCGCTACCGCACGAGCTACGCGGAGATGTTCGGCGTGACCGAGGACGCCCGGAGCGACCAGTACGAGCAGGAATCGGCCCAGTCGCGCCGCGAAGCCCAGGTGGAGAAGATCCTGGAACGGCTTGACGAGCGAGAGCAGAGGATTATCATTAGCCGCTTTGGGCTGAGCCGGGGCCAAGAGCCCCTTACGCTGAAGGAGGTGGGGGCCGAACTGGGGGTCACTAAGGAGCGGATCCGGCAAATCGAGGCCCGGGCGCTGAGCAAGCTGCGCAAGGCGGCCCAAGAGGAGAAGATCGAAGTTCCCGGACCCGAGGAATGACCGCGCGGGAGGTCTGGCCTAATCGGGGGGGCGCCCCCCTTGACGTGTGATAAGAGGCCGGGCCATATCATTATTCAGAGTGGTGTTTACATACACCAACGGTGGTGCTTGCGGGGCAAGCGCCGGGGGGATCCCTTTTTCTTCCCCATCCGCCTTGCACAGGAGTAGCACACCGATATACTAGATGGTTCGCAACGCCACGGCTGGCTAGCGTAGCTCAATCGGCAGAGCAGCTGATTTGTAATCAGCAGGTTGTGGGTTCAAGTCCCTCCGCTAGCTCGTGACGGAAACCCCCGGAGCCATCGAATCATACGCACAAGTTTTGCCTGCCGGAGGGGCTGACGCCTCGCGGCAAGGTCGAGTCAGGCGGAGCGGGTTTTCCGGACCGAACCCGGGGGGTTTCCCGAGTGGTCAAAGGGGTCAGACTGTAAATCTGATGGCTCTGCCTTCGAAGGTTCGAATCCTTCACCCCCCACTGGGAAATGCAGTAATGACGAAATTTGCGGGGCGCGGGTGTAGCTCAACGGTAGAGCGGTAGCCTTCCAAGCTATCGACGAGGGTTCGACTCCCTTCACCCGCTCCACCGAGGGGTGAGGACCGAGAAGGAGTCAACGTTGTCGGCAGGGCGGGCAGGAAACTCGCCGCACAGCCGACTGACAAGCGGCCACGTGGCTCGCCGCGACCCGATCGGCTGCTGTAGCTCAGTCGGTAGAGCGCGTCCTTGGTAAGGACGAGGTCAAGGGTCCGAATCCCTTCAGCAGCTCTGGAATGCCGAGCAAACGACGATTTCCACACCTCCGTGGTGTTTCGAGGTGACCCAGTTTACTCAATTCATCTAGCCGCTTGATTGAAGACAGGGAGACAGAATGGCCAAGGACGTATTCGTTCGCAGTAAACCCCACGTCAATGTGGGCACCATCGGCCACATTGACCATGGTAAGACCACATTGACCGGGGCGATCCTCGCCGTCCAGTCGCGCAAGGGCATGGCCAAGTTTAAGACGTATGCCGACATCGCCAAGGGCGGCACGGTCCGCGATGCCACCAAGACCGTGACCATCGCCGTGGCCCACGTCGAGTACGAGACGGCAAAACGACACTACGCCCACATCGACTGCCCGGGGCATGCCGACTTCATCAAGAACATGATCACCGGCGCTGCCCAGATGGACGGGGCCATCCTGGTGGTCTCCGCAGCCGACGGCCCCATGCCGCAGACCCGCGAGCACGTCCTCCTGGCCCGCCAGGTGAACGTCCCCGCCCTGGTCGTTTTCCTCAACAAGATCGACCTGGTGGACGATCCGGAGCTGTTGGAACTGGTCGAATTGGAGCTCCGCGAGCTGTTGACCGGCTATGGCTTCCCCGGCGACAAGATCCCCATCGTCCGCGGCGACTCGCTGACGGCCTACAACAAGCCGGACGACCCCGAGGCCACCAAGTGCATCCCGGAGCTGCTGGACGCCATCGACGCCTACATCCCCGAGCCGGTCCGCATCGTCGACAAACCCTTCCTCATGGCCGTCGAGGACGTCTTCTCGATCGAAGGCCGCGGCACCGTGGCCACCGGGCGCATCGAGCAGGGCCGCATCAAGGTCGGCGAGGAAGTCGAAATCGTCGGGCTGAACGAGCGCCCCTGGAAGACCGTCTGCACCGGCGTCGAGATGTTCAACAAGACCCTCGACGCGGGCATCGCCGGCGACAACGTCGGATGCCTCCTCCGCGGCGTGAAGCGCGAGGACATCGAGCGCGGGCAGGTCTTGGCCAGGCCCGGCTCGATCACCCCCCACACCAAGTTCGAGGCCGAGGTCTACGTCTTGTCCAAGGAAGAAGGCGGGCGGCACACCCCCTTCTTCAGCGGCTACCGCCCGCAGTTCTACTTCCGCACCACGGACGTGACCGGGTCGCTGAACTTGCTGGGCGGGGCGGAAATGTGCATGCCCGGCGACAACGTCAAGCTCAACGTGGAGTTGATCGCGCCGATTGCCATGGACGAAAACGTGCGGTTCGCCATCCGCGAGGGCGGGCGCACCGTGGGCTCCGGCGTGGTCACCAAGATCCTCGCTTAGCAGGTTGTCCGACGTAGGTAGGACGGATTTCAAATCCGTCCTACAGGACCCAGGGGTGTAGCTCAATTGGTAGAGCACTGGTCTCCAAAACCAGCGGTTGGGAGTTCGAGTCCCCCCGCCCCTGCCACGATTGTTCCTCCCGATGCCATGATTGTTCCTCCCGAATCCGTTTCGCAGCATAGGTAGCCCGCGCCGTGTCGTTCTTCCAAGAACTCGTGCACGTCGGCATCTACAAGAAGAACCAGGGCCGGACTACCCGGCAGGTGACCTGGGGGGCGATCGCGGCCGGGGTCGCCTTGGGATGTTGGCGCCTGAGCCAGATGCTCCTTGACAACAAGCTGGACCACTGGCTCGACTTCCCCCTGCTCAGCGGCGTGTTCCCGTCGCTCTTGGCAGTCGCGTCTTGGTGGGTGGCGTACCGCCTGGTGAACCTCCCCCGCTTCGCCGATTTCCTCATCGCCGTGGAAGCGGAAATGAACAAGGTCTCCTGGCCCTCCAAAGGCGATCTCTACCGCGCGTCTCTGGTGGTGCTGCTCGTGATCTTTGCCCTGTCCGCCATTTTGTACGTGTACGACGCTTTCTGGAGGCTGTTCTTCCACTACGTGCTGAGAGTCTTTTGAGGACCGGCATTGGAAAACCATCGAGGAAGAAGAAGGAAACCTGACGGGTGACTGACCAGCCCGACAACCTGACCCGCGCTCCCGCAGAAACGCCTCCGCCCGGCGGAGCGGCGCCTGAGGAGGAAGACGGTCTGTCCCTTCCCGAGGAGGACGGTCTCTCGCGTGCGTCGCCCCCGAGTGAAGCGCCTCCCCCGCAGCCGGCCGAACCGCCCGCCGTCGAAAAGCCGGTGGCGGAGGAGCCGCCGGTTGAGGCGCCGAAAGCGGCAGAACCGCTTGCAGAACAGCCGCCAGCGGAAAAGGCCGAAGCCGGACCGTCGGAACCCGGACCGTCGGAAGCCAAGGAGCCCGGAGTCGAACCACCGGCGGTTCCGGAGGCGGCCGAGGAGAGAGCCGTCGCGGAAGAGCCCGCGTCAGAGGAAGCGGCAGGGCCAGGGCCTTCGCCCGCCGAGCCGGCCGCAGCGCCGCCGCCCGCCGAGCCCCCTGCAGAGCCGGAGCCGGCCGTGGCCGAGGCGGCGGCCGAGCCCGCTCCGGAACCTAAGTCGGACAAGATGGATTGGTATATCCTCAAGGTCCAGAGCAACCGGGAAGAGAGCATTCGCGAGGGACTTCGCCGCAGGGTGGCCATCGCCGGCCTGGGCTATTACTTCGGCGACGTCATCATCCCCACCGAGAAGGTCACCGAGTTCAAAGCCGGGAAGCGGAAGGTATTCAAGCGGAAGCTCTATCCGGGCTACCTGGTCGTGCAGATGGAGATCAACGAGGAAACGTGGTTCATGGTCCGCGAGACGCCGGGAATCGGCGATTTCACCGGAGCGGCGGGGCACCCCACGCCCATGCACCCGCGCGAGGTCACCTCCATCCTCGCCAAGCAGGAAGAGAAGGCCGACGAGGCCCCCAAGCTGAAGATCGCCTTCCGCGCCGGCGACCGCGTGAAGATCAAGGAAGGAACCTTCGAGAACTTCGAAGGCGAAGTCGCCAGCATCGACGAGACGAACGGGCGGGTCACGGTGCTGATCAATATTTTCGGCCGCAGCACGCCCGTGGACATCGAGTATTGGCAGATCGAAGCGGTATGACATGGCAAAGCAACTGGTAGGACAAGTGAAGTTCCAGGTTCCCGGCGGGCAGGCGACGCCGGCGCCCCCGGTGGGCACCTCGTTGGGCCGGTTCGGCATCAACCTGGGTCAGTTCGTGCAGCAGTTCAACGAGCGCACGAAGGAGTACCAGGGCTTGCGAGTCCCGGTGGTGGTGCGCGTCTTCAACGACCGCTCCTTCGAGCTGACCACGAAGGGCCCGGTGGTCGTGGACCTCCTCAAACAGGCGGCGGGGATCGCCAAAGGATCGGGGACAACCCCCAAAGAGAAAGTCGGCAAGGTGACCCGCGCCCAGGTCGAAGACATCGCCAAGCGGAAGATGGCCGATCTCAATGCCCAGGACGTGGATCATGCCCGACGAATGGTCGAAGGGACAGCGCGAAGCATGGGATTGGATGTCGTGGAGTAGGTATGACCAAGCAATCCAAACGCATGAGGGCCCAAGCGGCCAAGGTGCCGGGGAAGACCGCGCTGCCGGTCGAGCAGGCGGTGGCGATCCTCAAAGGCTTCAACACTACCAAGTTCGACCAAACGGTGGAGATCGCCATCCGCCTGGGAATCGACCCCAAGCAGGCAGACCAGCTCGTCCGCGGCTCGATCGTCCTCCCGCACGGCATCGGTAAGACCTTGCGGGTCATCGTGTTCGCCAAGGGGGACAAGGTGGACGAGGCCCGGGAGGCCGGCGCGGACGAAATCGGCGGTCCGGAACTGGCGGAAAAGATTAAGGGTGGCTGGACCGAGTTTGATGTCTGCATCGCCGCGCCCGACATGATGGGCGTGGTCGGCCCGCTGGGGAAGATCCTCGGCCCCCGGGGCCTGATGCCGTCTCCCCGGGCTGGCACCGTGACCCCGGACGTCGCCAAGACGATCCGCGAATACAAGGCCGGCAAGGTTGAGTTCCGCAACGACGCCGGCGGCATCGTTCATGCCGTCGTCGGCAGGCTCAGCTTCGACCAGCAGAAACTGGCCGAGAACGTCCGGGCCTTCATCAGCCACGTCCTCTCGCTGAAGCCGGCCTCCGTCCGCGGCCAATACGTCAAGGGAATCGCCCTGAGCGCTACCATGAGCCCCAGCGTCCGCGTGGCAGCCTAGGAACTGGACAACGACTCCGCATTTGCGGCACTCAAAGCCCACGGGTTGCCGCCCGTGGGCTTTACGAGACTACTGGGAAGTTATGAGCAAATACGTTAAGAACCTGATCTGTGACGACCTCCGGCATCGGCTCCAGGGGGTGGATGAGGCCCTGTTGGTGAACGTGGTTGGCCTAAGCGCCAATCTCAGCAACCGCCTCCGCACGGAGCTGCGGCAGAAGGACATCCGCCTCCTGGTGGTCAAGAACAGCCAGGCGGCCCGGGCCACGGTGGGAACTCCGCTGGCGGCGATGTTCGCCGGCCTGAGCGGATCGGCGGCGGTCTGTTGGGGCTCAGGCGACATCATCAGCCTCGCCAAGGAGGTGACCCGCCTGGCCAGAGAGGAGCGATTTGCCCCGTTTCTGCCCTTGGGCGGCGTACTGGAGGGCGAGAAGCTCTCCCCCGAACAGGTCCAGGAGATCAGCAGGTGGCCCAGCCGCGAGGAAGTCCTGGGGATGCTCGTGGGCCAGATCCTCGGCCCGGGGGCCGAGTTGGCGTCCCAGTTGAGTTCGGTCGGGGGGGCGGTCGCCAGCCAGATCAAGGAATTGGCCGGCAAGGAAGAGATGAAGGATGAGGGGCCGCCTGCGGCTTAGCCGCGCCAGCGGCGGAGCCATCCGACCGAGAATACCGAGAACCAAAACGAAATCGAGACCGTCAAATTCGTACTGAGTTTGTATCGGCGGCCGCGCGACGGCAACCGCGCCGCCACGCCAAGTTAGACGAGAAAGGACAAATTTCGCGATGGCGACCGACCAAGCAGTCCGCGAGTTTTCTCCGCAAGCGAAGGAACTCGGCGACAAGATCGTGCAGTTGACGCTCAAGCAGGCCAAGGAACTGAGCGACTATTTGGAGGAGGTCCATGGCATCAAGGCCGCCGCGGCGGGGGCCGTGATGCTCGCCCCATCCGGCGCTGCGGCCCCCGAGGCCAAGGCCGAAAAGACCGAATTCGACGTGATCCTCGAAGGCTTTGGCGACAAGAAGATCAGCGTGATCAAAGAGGTCCGCGCGATCACTGCCCTCGGTCTGAAGGAGGCCAAGGACCTGGTCGAGAGCGTCCCGGCCAAGGTCAAGGAGGGACTCTCCAAAGAGGATGCCGAGAAGATCAAGGCCCAACTGGAGGCAGCCGGGGCGACGGTCTCGATCAAGTAGGAACCGTCCCATCGACCGCTTTTCCCCAATTGCGCCCTCACCCTAAGGGACATGGTGGTGTGCGCGGGTAGCAACTACTTGACCTTACCCAATCCCACCATCTTTTTTCGCTGGACGGACTCGGCCCGCCCCGGTCGGGGTCCGTCCTCGTTTGACATTTCGACTCCCCACCGTTTTGCCGGTTCGGCTCCCGGTAGAAAAGGGTGATGTTCTATGGCTACCAACGCTCAACGCCTTCTCCAGCTCCCGCGCCTCCGGCACTTCGGCAGCCGTCGCGAACCCCATCCCATTCCCGACCTGACCCAAATCCAGACCCGCAGCTATGCCGAGTTCCTCCAGTACGAGACCCCCGGGCCACAGCGCCGGGACCACGGACTGGAGGGCGTGCTCCGCGAGATCTTCCCGATCGAGAGCTACGACAAATCCCTGCGCCTGGAATACATCCGCTACGAGCTGGGAAAACCTCGCTACGAGCCCGACGAGTGCCGGCAGTTGCGCCTGACTTACGGGCGGCCCTTGAAGGTCATTCTCCGGCTCACCAAGGAACAACCGATCGAGGAAGAGGTCTACCTCGGCGACCTTCCCATCATGCTCGGCGGCGGGGAGTTCATCATCAACGGTGCCGAGCGCGTGGTCGTCAGCCAGCTCCACCGCAGCCCGGGCGTGGACTTCGTCGCCGATGTGGAAGGCGGCGAGCGCAAGCTCCATAGCTGCCGCATCATCCCCGAGCGCGGCAGTTGGATCGAGTTGAACGTCACCCGCAAGGAGAGCCTCTCCGTCCGCATCGACCAGAGCGGCAAGTTTTCCGCCATGATGCTCTTGCGGGCGATGGACCCTAAGTACAGCCAGAACGCCGACATCCTCCGGGCCTTCCACCCGACGAGCGTGGAAACGATCGTCGACGGACGCAGTGCCACCAAGATCGAAGGCAAGATCGCGGTCGCCGACATCGTTTATCCGCCGGACAGCCCGCGGGCCGGCGAGATCCTTGTCGAGTCCGGGCAGAAGATCAGCAAGAACGCGGCCGAGCAGATCTGCACCTCGGGGCTGAAGTCCGTCGAGGTGATGCCCGACGTGAAGAGCCCGCTGCTGCTGAACGCCATGGCCGATGATCCCACGGCCAGCCATGAAGAGGCCCTGCTGCGGATCTACCAGCGCTTGCGGCCGGGCAATCCCCCGCAGTTGGAGAAGGCCAGGGCGCTGTTCCACGAGAAGTTCTACGACGTGAACCGCTACCGGTTGGGCCGCGTGGGGCGGTTCCGCATCAACCGCAAGCTGAATCTCGACGTGCCGGAAACCGAGATGACGCTGCGGCCCGAAGACCTGATCGCCGCGATGAAGTATCTCCTGGCCCTGCGGGACGACGACCCGTCGGCGGAAATCGACGACATCGACCATCTGGGCAACCGCCGCTTGCGGACCATCGACGAGCTGGCCTCCGACGAGCTCCGCAAAGGGTTCCTCAAGCTCCGTCGCACCGTGCAGGAGCGGATGAGTCTGAAGGATATCGAGGACATGACGCCCCGCAGCCTGGTCAACCCGAAGAGCGTCTCGGCCGCCATCGAGTACTTCTTCGGCCGGGGCGAGCTCTCGCAGGTCGTCGATCAGACCAACCCCCTGTCGATGCTCACCCACGAGCGCCGGCTTTCGGCGTTGGGGCCGGGCGGGCTGAACCGGAAGCGGGCCGGGTTCGAAGTCCGCGACGTCCACCTCTCCCACTACGGCCGGATCTGCCCCATCGAGACCCCCGAAGGCACCAACATCGGTCTGATCTCCAGCCTGGCAATCTACGCGGGCGTCGACGAATACGGCTTCCTGGTCACCCCGTACCAAGTCGTCAAGAAGGGGAAACTGACGGACCAGATCGATTGGCTCCGTGCCGACCAGGAGCACGAGGCCTACCTCGCCCCGGCCGACGCCCGGATCGAAAACGATCGGCTCGCCGGCGATACGATCGTGGCCCGGCATCACGGCGACTTCGAATTGGTGCCCATCGACCACGTCCAATACATGGACGTGGCCCCCGCCCAGATGGTGGGCGTTTCCGCCGGGCTCATCCCATTCTTGGAGCACGACGACGCCAACCGCGCCTTGATGGGCTCGAACATGCAGCGGCAGGCGGTGCCGCTGTTGATCACCGAGCCGCCGCTGGTGGCGACGGGGCTGGAAGTCCAGGCCGCCCAAAACTCCAGCATGTTGATCCGCGCCCGAAACGCCGGCACCGTCGGCTACGTCGACGGCCAGCGCATCGAAATCGGCAAGGACGTCTACAAGCTCCGCAAGTTCGTCGGCCTCAACGAGCGGACCTGCCAGAACCAGAAACCAATCGTCCACGTCGGCCAGAAGATCGAGAAATGGCAGGTCATCGCCGACGGGGCCGCTACCTGCCAGGGCGAGTTGGCCCTGGGCCGGAACGTCCTGGCGGCCTTCATGGCCTGGGACGGATTCAACTTCGAGGACGCCATCATCATCAGCGAGGAGCTGGTCGAAGCGGACACCTACACCTCGCTGCACATCGAGGAGTTCGACGCCGAAATCCGCGAAACCAAGCTCGGCCGCGAGGAGTTCACCCGCGACATCCCCAACGTCAGCGAAAAAGCCTTGCGGAACCTCGACGAAAACGGCATCGTCCGCGTGGGGACCTACGTCCGCCCCGGCGACGTCCTCGTCGGCAAGGTCTCTCCCAAGTCGAAGACCGAGCTCACGCCCGAGGAAAAGCTGCTCCACGCCATCTTCGGCCGCGCCGGCGAGGACGTGAAGAACGACTCCCTCGAGGTCCCCTCAGGGATTGAGGGGATCGTGATCCACACCCAGAAGTTCTCCCGCCGCATGAGTCTTTCCGAGGAAGAGCGCAAGGAGTTCGAGAAGGGGCTGAAGGATGCCGAGACCGAGGGGAATGCCAAGATCGCCGAGACCTTCGGGGCCCTCGTGGCGCGCATCAACGAGGTGCTCAAGAGGGAATTGACCGACGAGGACGGCACACCGCTGGTCGAAAGCAAGGAGCACCGCTACGTCGCCGAGCAGGCGCAACGCTTCCGGCTCGAAACCCTCGACATCCGCGGCGCCAAGCAAAAGGCCGAAGTGGAAAGAGTCTACCACGAGCTGTGGCCCGCCGTCGAGACCGCCATCGACGACCGCGACCGCCGGCTGAACTCCATGAAGCGCGGCGACGAACTCCGCAGCGGCGTGCTGCAGATGGTCAAGGTCTACATCGCCGCCAAGCGGGTCATCTCCGTCGGCGACAAGATGGCCGGGCGCCACGGCAACAAAGGCGTGATCGCCAAGATCCTCCCCAAGGAAGACATGCCCTGCCTGGCCGATGGCACCCCGATGCAGATCCTGCTCAACCCCCTGGGCGTGCCCAGCCGGATGAACGTGGGACAAATCCTGGAGACGCACCTCGGTTGGGCGGGGGCCAAGCTCGGCTTCCGCGCGATCACCCCGGTGTTCAACGGGGCCGGCGAGGAGGACATCCGCGCCTGCCTGGAGGAAGCCGGGCTGCCGCGCCACGGAAAGACGCAGCTCTACGACGGCCGCACCGGCGAGGCCTTCGAGCAGGAGGCCACCGTCGGCTACATCTACATGCTCAAGCTCCACCACCTGGTGGACGACAAGGTCCACGCCCGCTCCACCGGCCCCTACTCGCTGATCACCCAGCAGCCGCTGGGCGGCAAGGCCCGGTTTGGCGGGCAGCGGTTCGGCGAGATGGAGGTCTGGGCCCTGGAGGCCTACGGCGCGGCCTACATCCTCCAGGAGCTCCTGACCGTCAAGAGTGACGACGTGGAGGGCCGCACCAAGATTTACGAGTCCATGGTCAAAGGCGAAAACATCCTCGAAGCCGGCACCCCCGCCAGCTTCGACGTCTTGACCAACGAGATCCGCGGCCTGGCGCTAAACATGCAATTGGAAAAGGGGCGGGCGTGAGAGAGGCATGAGGGATTGGGGGAAGAGGGTTGTATCCGTTTCTACCGGATAAGGAGTGCCAGAAGTGAGCATTGGCGACAGCTCTTACGACCGGATCAATGATTACGCGTCGGTGAAGATCAGCCTGGCTCGGCCCCACGATATCCGCAGTTGGTCCTTCGGCGAGGTCAAGAAGCCGGAAACGATCAACTACCGCACCTACCGCCCCGAAAAGGACGGCCTGTTCTGCGAGCGGATCTTCGGCCCCGAGAAGGACTGGGAATGCTCCTGCGGCAAGTACCGCGGCATGAAATACAAGGGAATGATCTGCGACCGCTGCGGGGTGAAGATCACCCACAGCCGCGTGCGCCGCAAGCGGATGGGGCACATCGAGCTGGCCGCCCCGGTGGTCCACATCTGGTTCTTCAAGGCCATGCCCAGCCGCCTGGGCACGCTCTTGAACATGAAGACCACGAGCCTCGAGAAGGTCATTTACTTCCAGGACTACGTGGTGGTCGACCCCGGCACCACGACGCTCAAGAAGCAGCAGCTCCTGACCGAGGAAGAGTACCGCAAGGCGAAGCAGGAACACGGCGACGGGACCTTCAAGGCCGACATGGGCGCCGAGGCCGTCCGCAAGCTCCTGATGGACCTCGACCTGGTGAAGCTGTCCCAAGAACTCCGCGCCGAGCTGGCCGAAACCAACTCCAAGCAGAAGAAAAAGGACCTCATCAACCGGCTGAAGATCGTCGAGGCCATCCGCGACAGCGACAACCGGCCGGAATGGACGGTCCTGGACGTGATCCCGGTCATCCCCCCCGACCTCCGCCCCCTCGTCCTCCTCGACTCCGGCAACTTCGCCACCAGCGACCTCAACGACCTTTACCGCCGCATCATCAACCGCAACAACCGGCTCAAGAAGCTGGTCGATCTGAACGCCCCCGAGGTGATCATCAAGAACGAAAAGCGGATGCTGCAGCAGTCCGTCGACGCCCTGTTCGACAACAACCGCTGCAAGCGCCCGGTCCTCGGCTCCTCCAACCGGCCGCTCAAGTCGCTCACCGACATGATCAAGGGCAAGCAGGGCCGCTTCCGCGAAAACCTGCTGGGCAAGCGGGTGGACTACTCCGCGCGGAGCGTGATCGTGGTCGGCCCCAACCTCCGCCTGCACCAGTGCGGTTTGCCCAAGAAAATCGCCCTGGAGCTGTACCAGCCGTTCATCATCCGCCGGCTCAAGGAATTGGGCCACGCCGACACGATCAAAAGCGCCAAGAAGATGCTCGAGCGCAAGGACGAGGAGGTCTGGGACATCCTCGAAGAGGTCATCCGCAACCATCCCGTCCTCCTCAACCGCGCCCCCACGCTCCACCGCATGGGCATCCAGGCCTTCGAGCCGATCCTGGTCGAAGGCAACGCGATCAAGCTCCACCCCCTGGTCTGCAAGGGCTTCAACGCCGACTTCGACGGCGACCAAATGGCCGTGCACCTCCCCCTCTCCATCGAGGCCCAGGTCGAGGCCCACACCCTCTTGATGGCCACCAACAACATCTTCAGCCCGGCCAACGGCTCGCCCATCATTAGCCCGTCGCAGGACGTGGTGATGGGCTGCTACTACATGAGCATCGCCCTGTCCAACCGCAAGGGCGAAGGCATGACCTTCGCCTCCGTCGAGGAAGTGCAGTTGGCCTATGCCCTCGGCGTCATCGACACGCACTCCATGATCCGCGTCCGCCTGCCCGTCGGCCGCCGCGTCAAGGCCCGCCCCGACATCCCCCCGGGATCCATCATCGAGACCACCACGGGCCGCATCATGTTCAACATGATGCTCCCCCAGGGGATGCCTTACTACAACGAACCCCTGCGGTCTGGCGCCTTGGCCTTCGTGATCTCCGACTGCTACGAAATCCTCGGCCGCCGGGCCACGATCGACCTGTTGGACGACATGAACCTCCTCGGCTTCCGCCAGGCCACCCGCAGCGGGCTCTCCTTTGCCACCGACGACCTCATCACCCCCCCCAACAAGTCCAAGATCATCGCCGCCGCCGAGAAGAACGTCCTCCGCATCATGAGGCTCTACCAACGGGGCATCATCACCGAGGGCGAGCGCTACAACCAGGTCCTCGACGCCTGGACCCACGCCCGCGAACAAATCACCAGCGAAATGATGCAGGAGCTCGAAAACGACACCCGCTACCCCGGTTACGTCAATCCCATCTTCCTCATGGCCCACTCCGGGGCACGCGGCGGCGTCGAGCAGATCCGTCAGCTCTCCGGGATGCGCGGGCTGATGGCCAAGCCGTCGGGCAAGATCATCGAAACCCCGATCAAGGCCAACTTCCGCGAAGGGCTGAGCGTGCTGGAATACTTCAGCTCCACGCACGGGGCCCGCAAGGGCCTGGCCGATACCGCCCTGAAGACCGCCGACTCCGGCTATCTGACCCGCAAGCTGGCCGACGTCGCCCAGAACGTGGTGGTCACCGTACACGATTGCGGCACCACCCAGGGCATCACCAAGGGGGTCATCTACCGCGGCGAGAAGGTCGAGGTCAGCCTGGCGGACTCGGTCCGCGGGCGCGTCAGCCGCGCCAACATCGTCAACCCCATCACCGACGAAGTGATCGTCCGCGAAAACGAGCTCATTACCGCCGAAATCGCCCGGAAGATCGAAGAGCTGGGGCTGGAGAAGATCCAGGTCCGCAGCCCGATGACTTGCGAGGCGTCGTTGGGGGTCTGCGCCTTGTGCTACGGCATGGACCTCTCCACCGGCGCCCTGGTCGAGGAAGGCATGGCGGTGGGCATCATCGGCGCCCAGAGCATCGGCGAGCCGGGGACCCAGTTGACGATGCGGACCTTCCACATCGGCGGCACCGCCGCCCGCGCCGTCGAAGAGAACGAAATCCGTGCCAAGCGCCTCGGCCTGGTGAAGTTCACCCGGCTGAAGGTGGTCCGCAACGACGCCGGCCAGCAGGTCGTGCTCACCCGAAACGGCGAAATCCTCCTGGTGGACCCCAAGGGCCGCGAGCTGGAGAAATACGAGGT
>Ga0315280_10002681_pt1 | contig 28487 bp, 22 predicted proteins | sample YL17G06_40_MG_FD_203697 | JGI IMG/M metagenome (GOLD analysis project Ga0315280, IMG submission 203697) | Sediment microbial communities from Yellowstone Lake, YNP, Wyoming, USA - YL17G06_40 | ecosystem: Environmental > Aquatic > Freshwater > Lake > Sediment | place: USA: Wyoming | collected... | reverse complement strand
CTCCCAAGAAGACTCTGGATCATGAAGAGGCGCATCTCCGTTTTCACCTTTGCGATCTTGGCGTCTTGGCGGTTGATGCTTGCTCCGGGCGTCGAGGCGGGGGAGTTCCGGCAGGCCCAGGCCGGTTATACGTTTTCCTTCCCCCGCGATCATTACTCCCACGACGACTTTCGCACCGAGTGGTGGTACTACACCGGCCACCTGCGCGCGGCCGGCGGCCAGGAATACGGCTACCAGGTGACGTTCTTCCGGAGCGGGGTGCCCGAGGCCCGGGCCAACCCCTCGCGCTGGGCGGCGAAGAATGTCTACCTGGCCCACTTCGCCATCTCGGATATCCCGCGAAAGGATTTCAGGTATTTCGAGCGGGTGAGCCGGGCCGGGCTGGGGCAGGCGGGTGCGAGCGACAAGGAGTTCCACGTCTGGATCGGGGATTGGGAGGTGACCGGGGACGGGAGGACGCAGCGACTGCGGGCAAAGGAAGGGGAGTTCGCCGTTGACCTGACGCTCGCCTCGCAGAAGCCCGCCGTGATCCACGGCGAGAACGGAATCAGCCGGAAGGGCGAGGGGCGGGGCCATGCCTCGCACTATTACTCGCTGACGCGCCTCACGACCGAGGGGACGCTGACGGTCCGCGGCAAGACGTTCCCTGTGTCGGGCCTGAGCTGGATGGATCACGAGTTTGGCTCCACCCAGCTCCACCCCGACCAGGTCGGATGGGATTGGTTCAGCCTGCAGTTCGAGGATGGAACGGAGCTGATGCTCTACATCATCCGGAAGGCGAACGGGCGGCCCGACCCGTATTCGGCCGGGACCTTTGTCGAAGCAGACGGACGCACGGTCCGGCTCAGGCAGGCGGACTTCACGGTGGAGGTCCTGGATCGGTGGAAGAGTCCCCGAGGGAAGGGTGTCTACCCGATGAAATGGCGGCTCAGGGTGCCGACGCTCGGCCTGGACCTCCTGGTGACGCCGGCCTTCCCCGACCAGGAGCTGGACACGGCGAAGAGCACCCGGGTGGTCTATTGGGAGGGAGCGGCCTTGGCGGAGGGCACGATCCGAGGTCGCGGCCTCGCCGGGCGCGCCTACGTGGAGATGACGGGCTATGCCGAGCTGTTCCGAAAGAAGCTGTAGCCGGCCGCGGGAGCATAACCCACTGGTCAACTGCCTGTTTTTGCCTTGACTTCGCCCCCGGGGGCGGAGTAGCGTGTTTGTATCTGGAGGGCCTCCCGGTTGGTGATCTGGCGGGGGGCGGAAGTGCCGGCGAGTGGGGGCGGGATACGTGCGCGGATGGCCCTCCGGGTGGTAGAATCCCCCATGAGGCCTGCGGGAACTCCGGATACGGAACGCTCAACTCCGGAATGCGGCACGCTGACCCATTCTGTCCCGCCTCCCCGGCACAGGGCGTCACGCATCGTTGCGACGTCCCGAATTATCCAGGCGCCGTTCCGTCCAATCTGATGGCGCCAGCGTGATCACGTTGCCGGGAGTCGTGTTCCACCGTGAGAGGAAAGGAGGTATTGGCGTCGAGGAGCCGGTGAGCAAGGGAAGGGCTGATAGAGTCTCGAAAGGAGGGTGTTGATGGACGAGCAGAGGACCAAGCGGAAGTTGAGTCGGCGAGCGTTCATCAAGACGGGGGCCGCCGGGCTGGGCGTGGCTGCCCTGGGGTCGCTGCCCGGCAAGGTGTTCGGCGCGGCGCCCGCCGTCATCAAGGGGACCAAGCTCACGATCCTGCAGGGCACCTACTTCATCGCGCCGGCCCAGGACCTCTACAAGAGGCAGGCCGCGGAGTGGGGGCAAGCCAACGGCGTCGAGGTGAGCGCCGACTTCTTGAACTGGCCCGATCTCCAGCCGAAGATCGCGGCGGCCATTCAGGGGGGCGGCGTGGACATCGTGGAGCTGTGGCCCTCGTGGAACCACCTCTACAAGACCAGCCTGGTGGACATGACGAAGGAGGCCGAGGAGTTCGGCAAGCGGGGCGGCGGCTTCGAGAAGTACGTCCTGAACTCCGCCCCGGTGGGAAATCGGTACCTGGGGATTCCCCACGGGTATTCCAATGCCTCCATGAACTACCGGATCAGCTTGTTCAAGGAAGCCGAGTGCCCCAACGCGGAGGACGGCAACAAGGTCGATCTGACCTGGGACCAGTACCACGCCATCGCCAAGAAGCTGAAGGCAAAGGGGAAGCCGTTCGGACAGGCCCTGGGCCACAGCACCGGGGACCCGCCGGGATTCTGCTATCCCTACATGTGGTCCAACGGGGCCATGGAGGTCTCCAAGGACGGCAAGTCCATCCAGTTCAACAAGCCGCAGTTCGTGGAAGGCATGCGGAAGTTCATCGAGGCGTGGAAGGACGGCTACGACACGACCGGAACCTCCTGGGACGACAGTAACAACAACCGGGCCTTCCTGTCAGAGCAGCTCTCGTGCACCTTCAACGGCTCCAGCATCTACTTCGCGGCCAAGAAGGACAAGCCTGAGCTGGCCAAGGACATCCACCACATGCTGATCCCCAAGGGTCCGGCCGGCCGGTTCTACTGGCTGGGCAGTCGGACCTTTGCCATCCTGAAGAACTCCAAGAACATCGCCGGGGCGAAGGAGTTCTTGAAGTGGTGGTTCCAGGACAAGCAGTTCGGCGATTGGTGGCGGATGCAGGAAGGCTACATGCTGCAGCCGGTCGTGAAGTACTATAACGACCCCACCTGGTTGAAGGACCCGAAGATGCTGCCCTTCCGCGAGCAGCCCAAGTACGGTGTGGACGTGGGCTGGCCCGGGCCGCCGAACGAGAAGGCGTCCCTCGCCTGGTCGAAGTACATCGTCGTGGACACCTTCGCCAAGGCGGTGCAGGGCGGCGATGCCAAGGCGGCGATCGAGTGGGGCGCCGAGCAGCTCAAGCGGACGTACGGCGTCTAGCTCGACTGATGACCTGATCGGCGCAGGGTCGGACGGCGCGCCCTGCAGAGGTCGCGCCGTCCGAGCGCCGGACGTGATTCTGCACAGGTCGCTGAGGGCAGTCCCGCGTTGCGGGACTGCCCTCGTTTTGGAGGGTGCGTTGAGCCGGTCCAAAGGTGAGATACGCGGCGCCGCCGTGACCAGCAGATCGCTGCTGGAGCGCGAGTCCAGCCTGGGCGTCATCCTCATGCTGCCGGGCGCCCTCTTGCTGATGGTCTTCATGGCCTATCCGTTCTTCCTGGGCATCTGGCTGTCCATTACCGACAGCATGATCGGGCGGATGGGGCATTTCATCGGACTCAGGAACTTCAAGGACCTCCTGACGGACACCATCTTCCAACAGACCGCGTGGAACACGCTCATCTACGCCATGGTAACGGTGCCGTTCAAGGCGGCCCTGGGCCTGGGCCTGGCCCTGATCCTGAACAACCGCATGCGGTTCAGCAATCCTGTCCGGGCGGCCGTGATGATGCCCTGGATCGTGCCCACGGCCCTGTCCACCCTCGGCTGGTTCATGATCTTCGATCCGGTGTTCAGCCCCATCTCATGGCTGCTCCGGCACTTCGGGGTAATCCACCAGAACATCAACTTCCTGGGCGACCCCGGCTTGGCGATCTCCTCCGTCTGTCTGGCGAACATCTGGCGGGGCACCCCGTTCTTCGGCATCATCATCCTGGCTGGACTGCAGGCGGTCCCCCATGAGCTGCAGGAGGCAGCGGCTATTGACGGCGCGGGCATGTGGCACCGCTTCCTCCACGTGACGGTGCCGCACATCAAGGGGGTCATCCTGATCGCGAGCCTGCTTTCCATCATCTGGACGTTTGCTGACTTCCAGTTGATTTATGTCTTGACCAAGGGCGGCCCGGCCAACCAGACCCACATCTTCGGCACCTACGCCTACCAGATCGGCCTCTCGGCGACGGAGATCGGCATGGGGGCGGCCATCGCTCTCTACATGTTTCCCATCCTGTTGGTATTCGCCGTGATCCTCTTGGTGTACCTGCGGAGGGAGGAATAGGATGGTCGGGAGCGAGAAGCTGAGCAACCGGCTGCTGAACATCTACCTGCCGCTGGTGTTCTATCTGCTCTTCCTGCTCTTCCCCTTCTATTGGATGACTCTCGTCTCGGTCAAGCCGACCAACGACTTGTTCGAGATGAAATATAACCCCTTCTGGCTCCAGAGGTTCACGCTGGAGAACTATCTGTACCTCTTCCAGAGTACCGCGTTCCCGGAATGGGTCAAGAACACGCTGATCGTGTCGGTGGTCTCCACCGTCCTGTCGCTCGGGTGCAGCATCTTTGCCGGCTATGCTCTCGCCCGTTTGCGGTTTCCCGGCAGCAACTTCCTGGGCGTGGGGATCTTCCTGGCCTACCTGGTGCCGCCCACGCTCCTCTTCCTGCCCCTGGCGCAGGTCATCTACAAGCTGAACCTGTACAATACGTACTGGTCGCTCATCCTCACCTACCCGACGCAGCTCATCCCCTTCGCCTCATGGCTCCTGATGGGCTACTTTCGCACGATCCCCAAGGAGATCGAGGAGAGCGCCATGGCCGACGGCTGCTCGCGCCTCCAGATCCTGTGGCGGATGGTCCTCCCGCTCTCCGTCCCCGGGCTCCTCTCAGCGGGCATCTTCTGCTTCACTCTGTGCTGGAACGAGTTCCTCTACGCCCTGATCTTCATGTCCTCGGGCTCCATGAAGACCATCCCCGTGGGCGTCGTGAGCGACATGATCAAGGCCGACACCCTCTTCTGGGGCTCCCTCATGGCCTCGGCGGTCCTGGGCTCGTTCCCCATCGCCTTCCTGTATTCCTTCTTCGTGAAGTACTACGTCTCCGGCCTCACGGCGGGGGCAGTCAAGGGCTAGTTGACAGACGCCCGTCCATTCCTGAAACTCTGGGCGCCGCCCGCAGGCAGGCGTGTCTTTAGAAGCCGACCCGCAGCAGCGGAGCGACGCGCCGGCCGATTCTTCTGAAGGTGAGAGGTTATGGCCTTCGACAGTCCGCCTGCCAACGTCCCTGCGATCCGCGGAAGTGTCTGCCCGCACGACTGCCCCTCGACCTGCGCGCTGGAGGTCGAGGTGCTGGATAGCGCCCGCATCGGCCGGGTGCACGGAGCCAAGGCGAACACCTACACGGCCGGGGTGATCTGCGCCAAGGTCGGGCGGTACGCCGAGCGGATCCACCATCCGGACCGCCTCACCCGTCCCCTCCTGCGCGTCGGGCCGAAGGGCTCCGGTAAGTTCCGCGAGATCGGCTGGGACGAGGCCCTCGACCAGATCGCGGAACGCTTCTTCGACGCCGCGGCCCGCTTCGGGTCCGAGGCCATCTGGCCGTACTACTATGCCGGCACCATGGGCCTGGTGATGCGCGACGGCATCAATCGGTTGCGCCACGTCATGCGGTATTCGCGCCAGAAGAAGACAATCTGCACCGCCTCGGCCGAGGCCGGCTGGATCGCCGGCACCGGGCGGTTCGTCGGCCCCGATCCGCGCGAGATGGCGAAGGCCGACGTGATCGTCGTCTGGGGCGGCAACCCGGTCGCGACACAGGTCAACGTGATGACCCACATCAGCCGGGCGCGGAAGGGGCGCGGGGCGAAGCTGGTCGTCGTGGACCCGTATCGGAGCGGCACGGCCGAGGTCGCGGACGTGCACCTGTGCCTGCGGCCGGGGACCGACGCGGCGCTCGCCTGCGCCGTGATGCATTGTGCCTTCCGGGATGGTCTTGCCGACCGGACATACCTCCAAACCTACACTGATTTTCCGGCCGACCTGGAAGCCCACCTCGCCGTTCGAGGGCCGGCCTGGGCGGCCGCCATCACCGGCCTCCCGGTTGAAGAGATCGAGACGTTCGCCCGACTCTACAACACGACGAAGCGGGCCTACATCCGGCTAGGGTACGGCTTCACCCGGTCGCGGAACGGCTCGGCCGCGATGCACGCGGTCACGTGCCTCCCCGCGGTCACGGGGGCGTGGGCGCACGAGGGTGGCGGCGCCTTCTGGAGCAACCGCGAGCTTTACCACTGGAACAAGACGATGATCGAAGGCCTCGACGCCCTCGACAAGAGCACGCGCGAGATCGACATGTGCCGCATCGGCGCCGCGCTCCTGGGGGATGCCGACCCGCTCAAAGGCGGGCCGCCGATCGCAGCCATGCTCATCCAGAACACCAATCCGGCCGTCGTGGCGCCCGATTCGAACCGGGTGTGCCAGGGGCTCTCGCGCGAGGATCTGTTCCTCGCCGTCCACGAGCAGTTCCTGACCGACACGGCCCGGTACGCCGATGTGGTGCTGCCCGCCACGATGTTCATGGAGCACGACGACCTCTACCAGGCCGGCGGGCACAGTCACATCCAGATCGGCCCGAAGCTGATCGAACCGCCGGGCGAATGCCGGTCGAACCACGAGGTCTTGCAGGGTCTCGCCCGCCGGCTTGGGGCGACGCATCCCGGTTTCGAGATGACCGCGATGGAGCTGGTGGACTGGACGCTCAAGGCGTCCGGCTGGCCGGACGCCAGGAGCGTGATGGAGGGGCGCTGGGTTGACGCCGCCCTGCCGTTCCGGGAGGCGCACTTTCTGGACGGATTCGGCACACCCGACCGGAAATTCCATTTCGCGCCCGACTGGCTCAAGGTCGGGGCGGACTGGAAGAAGATGCCGCGCCTGCCCGATCAGCTCGACAGCATCGAGGGGGCGAGAGAGGACAAGCCGTTCCGCCTGATGACCTCACCCGCCCGCCAGTTCCTCAATACCACGTTCACGCCGACGGCGGGCTCCCGCAGGCGCGAGAAGCGGCCGACCGCGCTGGTCCATCCGAAGGACGCGGATCGGCTGGGTCTCGCCGAAGGCGATCGGGTCATGATCGGCAACGAGCGGGGAGTCGTCGCCGTCCACGTCCGCCGGTTCGATGGCCTCCAGCAGGGCACCCTCGTCGTCGAGGGCCTGTGGCTGAACCGTGACTTCGAGGGCGGCGTCGGCGTCAACGCCCTCACCGGCGACGATCCGATCCCGCCCTTCGGCGGCGCCGCCTTCCACGACACCGCGGTGTGGCTGCGACCAGTCATATCGTAGCTGGGGCCCAATAGCCTTCGACCTCCCATTTCACAACCCCTCGTCTGCACCGCGGATGATCATTCCCCTTGACTCCACGCGGCATGATGGTAGCTTTTCAGTCTCAAGTTATTACGCGCTCCTACCTCGTAGCCTGTAGCCGGTTGGCGAATTTCGGGGAAGGCCTGAGAGGGGAAGGGGGCCATCGCAAAACCCGACCCCACTGTGGGGAGGGGGAATATGCTGGGATTCATGAAGGGGGGGACGGTGTCCAGGACCGCAGGTGGAGTTAGGGTGGCCCGGTTGCTGAGCCACTGCGCGAAGCTGCTGAGCGAGCGTGGCCGGGCCGTGGGCCTGTCGCTCGCCCGGGAAATGCTGGATTTGTACGGTGAGCTGAATCGCCCGGAGCAGGTCGCGTTCTTTTTCGCGCTCCTGAAGGAATTCTCGCCGGATCCAAAGCAGGTCCTGGCGGCGGCCGAGGGGTATGCGGCCAAGCCCTCCGCCGAAACCCTCGAGGCACTGAACAAACTGGTCGAGTCGCCGAGGCAGGAGTTGCTTCGGCGCCTCAACCGCGCTTCTGGGGGCACGGCGGCGATCCTGCACATGCGCGAGCAGCTGCTGGCCATCGCGCGCGAACATCCCGAGCTTGCCATGGTGGACGCCGATTTCCGCCACCTCCTGTCATCCTGGTTCAACCCGGGATTCCTGCAGGTCGTCCGCGTGGACTGGCGCACGCCGGCCTACCTCCTCGAGCGGATCATCGCCCATGAGGCAGTCCACGAGATCCAGGGTTGGGACGATTTGCGGCGGCGCCTGGAATTCGATCGTCGCTGCTTTTCCTTTTTTCATCCGGCGCTTCCCGACGAGCCGCTGATTTTCGTTGAGGTGGCCCTGCTCAACGAGATGCCGGACGCCATCGGCTCCCTCCTGGATGCGCCGGCGGGGCAAAGCGACCCCAAGCGGGCGACGGTCGCGGTGCTCTATTCCATCAACAACTGCCAGCCGGGGCTCCGGGGCGTGTCCCTTGGCAACTTCCTGGTTAAGCAGGTGGCGGACCTTCTCACCGCGGAGCTTCCCCGGGTCCGGCGGATCTGCACCCTCTCCCCGATTCCGAACTTCAGCGCGTGGCTTGGCGCCCATCTCCGCAAACAGGTCGGCGCCCGACCGCAGCCCCTGAGTGAGGCGTTGCATGCGGTGGCCCGAGACCTCGGACGCGACCTCTCCCGCTTGGCGACCGACCCATCCGCGGCGCGAGAGCGCCTGGAGCCCCTCAAGCGCCCCCTCACGGCGCTGTGCGCCACCTATCTGCTCAGTCCGGCAACAGAGGGGGAGGCGATCCAGGATCCGGTGGCGCGCTTCCACCTGAACAACGGCGCGCGGCTCCAGCGGATCAACTGGGCGGCGGACCTGTCCAAGCGCGGCCTGCAGCAGTCCCTCGGCATGATGGTGAACTACGTCTACGAGCCGGGGGGGATCGAGGCGAACCACGACCGCTTCCTTCAGGGTCGAATCATGGCGTCGCGGCAGGTCACCTCCCTCGCCCTGGAGCGCTGATCCGCGAAACAGCCCGCCACCCAGCCGTCCGTGGTGACGGCGTCTGCTCCCGGGGCCGCGAGGGAGTAAGAGACGTCGGCAATGATGTCCACTTGTCGTTTCCCGGGCTATTGGCTATTCTTGACGGCGTAGGATGAGACGCGGTCCCGAAAGTGCGGTCCGCGAGGGCCCGTCATTTGGACGCCTCATCACAGCTCATGACAAGGGGGGATGAACGATGCCTGATATCGGGGCTGAGATCGCAAGGGATTTTCTGCAGATCGTCGCGGGGGAGCTGCGCAAGCTGAAGGCGCAGGGGGACAAGGCGCTGGCGCAGGTGAGCGACGATCGGAAGCTACACTTGAAGCTGGACGAGGAGTCGAACAGCATCGACATCATCGTGCGGCACCTGGCGGGAAACATGGTGTCGCGCTGGACGGATTTCCTCACCACGGACGGGGAGAAGCCGACCCGGAACAGGACCGCGGAGTTCGAGCCGGCGCCGAGCCTCTCGCGCGCCGACCTCATGGCGATCTGGGAGAAGGCCTGGGCGTGCCTCTTCAATGCCCTGGGGGCGCTCACGCCCGCGAACCTGCAGCAGAAGGTCCGGATCGCGGGAAAGGAACTGACTGCCATGGATGCCATCCTGCGGCAGTTCTCGCACTACGCCTCCCACGTCGGCCAGATCGTCTTCCTTGCCAAGCACCTCGAATGGCAGCACTGGCAGTCGCTCTCCGTGCCGCGGAAGGAGAGCTGACGAAGTGCCGAGCACCTAGCGCCGAGAGACGACTATGAACCACTGACCATGGACCATCGTCGATGGTCGATGGTCGCGCCGAAGGCGCTAGCAGGGGATCTATCGAACTGTCGAACCGCGCGGTGGGTCTCGCTATCGGATTTCGCTATCGGGTGCTTTGAACCGAGAGCCGGGGGGGCAAGGGTGACACGACATGGGCGTGATGCGAATTGACAACAATGTGTCCATCTATCCGATGCCGGTGGTGCTGGCAGGAGCCGTGGTGAACGGCCGGGTGAACTTCCTGGCGGTGGGCTGGATCTCGCGTGTGAATTACCGGCCGCCGATGCTCGCCATGGCGCTCAACAAGACGCACTACACGAACGGCGGCATCCGCCAGCACAAGGAGTTCAGCGTCAACGTCCCGGGGGTGGATCTCCTGGAAAAGGTGGACTACTGCGGGCTCGTCTCCGGCAAGGAGGCGGACAAGTCAAAGCTCTTCGACGTCTTCTACGGGACGCTGCGGAGCGCCCCGCTGATCCGGGAGTGCCCGCTATCCCTGGCCTGCACCCTCGTGGAGGTGGTGTCTCTCCCCTCGAACGACCTCTTCATCGGTGAGATCGTAGAGGCGTATGCCGAGGAGAGCGCGCTCACCGCGGGCAGCCTGGATATTACGAAGATGCAGCCCTTCACTCTCACGATGCCGGACAACACCTACTGGAAGATCGGGGACAGGGCTGGCAAGGCCTGGGATGCCGGCCGGAAGCTCATGAGGTGAGAACATCAATGTGACGGTGTTCTTCCTCCTCGGGCTGGATAGGCTGGTCCCAACGGCGAGGGAAGTGCTGTTCACCGTCATCGGGATCCTCGCGGTCTGCGGATTCGTCTTCTCGTCCCTGACGATTCAGATCACCGATCGGGCGTTGCGGTGGCAGTTCGGGCCAGGCCTCATTCGCAAGGAAGTCCCACTCCACGATATCGAGAAGGCCGAAGTGATCGAGACGACATTCCTCCAGGGCTGGGGGATCCACTACACGACTCGAGGCTGGCTCTACAACGTCTCCGGCTTCGGGGCGGTCGCCGTGAGGCTCAAGAGCAGGAAGCAGTTCCTGCTTGGCACTGACGAGCCGAAGCAGCTTCTGGCCGCACTCCGACACGCCATTTCTTGACACGACCGCCGTCGGCATTTCCCGCCTTCCGCTCACCGACTCTCGGCGCAAGGACGCGCAACCAGCTTGCCGGCTCGGGGACCCTGGCCGCGCCGCTCCGAAGGCAAACCTACTTTCTTGGCACTTTCCGTCGGTCGAGGACCTCCGCAAGAATGGGCAGGAAGAGCAGGCCACCAGGGAGGAGGAAAAGAATGAGGATGGGAACGAATCTGGTGATGCTCCGGAGGTGATTCCGGATCTCTCGCCGCTCCTCGGGGGTCCATGGCTCGCCGGTATTCCGGACCTTCATGAGGAGGCGCATGAGCCCCTGAATCGCAAGGACTTGGGGCAGGATGAGGTTTCGGTGGCTGGCTAGCCGGTGCTTGATAAACTCTTTTAGCATTCGGCCGGCGTCCTGTGCGGTTGGGAAACCGGGCAAGGGAATTCGATGCAGTCCCGTCAAGGGCGCTCTACGCTAGAGAAGCTCGGCGCGCTCGTCGTGAAAGTCGGCGGCAGCGAAGATGCGCTCGTAGCCCATCCGGTTGAACCAAGTGAGGTACTCCTCTTCCGGCCGGGTCTGCTCCTCCAGGGTCTTCCAGACGTCCTCCGGGACGTCCCAATCCCCCGGCTCCATATTGGACGCAAGCTGCTCGCAGGTCCGCACGCCGACGATGACCGAAGCGACGAACCTTCGCCTCAGGGGCCAGGCGATGGCGAGCTTGGCCATGGGGACACCTGTCTTCTGGGACACCTGCTCGACGACCTGCGCCACCTTGAACCCCTTGGGATGCCAGAAGCGCGTCCCGTCGATCTGCGCCCGCCTCTGCATGCGGCTGCCCTTCGGGGGCTCGGTCATCCCTTTGTATTTTCCGGTGAGTAGTCCGGCACCGATGGCGCCATAGCAGAGGATGCCCAGCCCGTGGTCCACGGCCGCCGGGATGATCTCTCTCTCGGGCTCCCGATGGATCAGGCTGTAGATGTACTGCCCCGCGATGAGAGGCTCCAGGTTCATCCGGGCCGAGACCCCAGACGCCTTGGCGATCTGCCAGGCAAAGAGGTTGCTCACACCGATGTACCGCACTTTCCCCTGCCGGACGAGACCGTCGAAGGCTCGCAGGGTCTCCTCGAGCGGGGCGATGGGGTCGGGGCCGTGGAGGTAGTAGAGATCAATGTAATCGGTCCGTAACCGGCGCAGGCTTGCTTCGCACGCGGAGATGATGTGCTTCCGGGAGAGACCATACTGGTTCGGCTGGGTTCCCATGGGGAAGTAGCACTTGGAGGCGAGGACGACCTGCTCCCGCGGGGTCTCTTGCAGGAAGGTCCCGATGATCTCCTCCGCCCTCCCCCCCGCGTAGACGTCGGCGGCGTCGATGGAATTGCCCCCGCCATCGAGGAACCGCTTCAGGATGGCGTGCGCCTCCTGCTCGTCGCATCCCCAGTCCGGGGCCCCGAACGTCATGGTCCCAAGGGTGATGCGGGAGATCAACAGGCCGGACGACCCGAGGAATCGGTACCTCATCGCACTCCCTCCTGCAGGCATACTGGACATCTGTATCGGCGCCTGAAGATAGCCCCACGCGGGAAGCGCCGTCAAGGTGAGCTTTCCTCGGCATCAGTTTGCCCTTGACACTGCCTCCTGATCGTAGATACGGTTTGCTCGCTTCGACTCCTTCGCCTGGAAGGGCGCGGACGAACCACCGGAGGATTGCCGACTCACGGGGTCATCCGCGTCGAGTCGGGGCCTTCCCCACCGGGGGCCACACGAGCCGGAATGTCTCGCACTGCAGGGGGGGTCAGTCTAAGGTGAGGAGAAGAGTATGAACTCGACCGACTGGGGCAAGCTGTGGCGTGAACTCGCCTCGAGTGACATCCAGGCTGACTTCGAAGGCGAAACGAAGATGATCGAGCGCTGGCGCCGGGTGGCCCGCCAACTCGACGCCGGGGAGAGAGACGTCCCGGATGTGCTGCTGGACCACGTCCTGGGAAGACTCACGCCGGAGATGACGGTGCTGGACATCGGGGCGGGCATCGGCCGCTTGGCGCTCCCCATCGCCAAGAGGGTGCGTCACGTCACCGCCGTGGAGCCACTGGCGGGGATGCGCCAGGTGCTGGCCGAGCGGGCGACATCCCACGGGATCACCAACCTGGAAGTGGTGAAGGTCCCCTGGCTGGAGGCCGAGGTGGCGCCGCATGATGTGGTCATCGCCGCCCATGCCACTTACACGACGGCGGACCTGCTCCGCTTCGTCCGCAAGATGGACGCGACCGCCCGCCGCGCCTGTTACCTGGCGCTGCGGGTTCCGGCCCACGACGGGATCATCGGGGAACTATCCGAAAAGATCCGGGGGCGCTGGCTGGACAGCCCCAACTTCATCGTGGGCTATAATCTGCTCCTCTCGGCGGGCTTTTACGCCAACGTGCTGATGGAGCCGAGGCCGGCGCGCTACTTAACCGACGCCAACCTGGACGAGGCCCTGGCGCGGGCCAAGCGCCACCTTCACCTTGAGGATTCCAGCCACGACGCGGAAATCCGCGACCTCCTCTCCCGCCGCCTCCAATTCGTGGATGGGGCCTATCGTTGGCCCGACAACATGCGCTCGGCCCTGATCTGGTGGGACAAGGCGTGAGCCCTGCTGGCGCACAAAAGGAGGATTCGGGTTGACTTCGGACTTGGGTCGAATACAAGATCGGCCGGCCACCAGGGGAACCGAGATCCATGAAGGCGGGCGGCGCCGCCGGAGTAAGACTGGCCGGTTCTCGACGAGGCCCCGGGCGGGGGAGGGGCGGTCCCGGGGGCCGGAGGATTCGTCCGCGGACTTATGACTCGGGACACGAGAGAGGAGCGGGCATGATTACGCCGACGATTGAACTCATCTGCCGCCACGGCTCCGTTCGGAAGCACACGGCTGAACCCGTCCCGGTGGAGCTGATCGAGACGATCGTCCGCGCGGCCCAGCGCGCCTCCACCTCGTCCAACCTCCAGGTGGTGAGCGTGGTCGCGGTGACGGAGGCGGCAACCCGCGCGCGCCTGGCGGAGATCTGCGGGCAGGAGCACGTCGCCCGGGCGCCGGTCGTGCTGGTGTGGTGCGCGGATCTCAAGCGCCTGGACCGGGCCTGCGAGTTGCGCGGCTACACGCAGGTGTCGGACTACGTCGAGAACTTCATCGCCTGCGTGGTGGACATCGGCATCGCGGCGCAGAATGGGGCGCTCGCCGCCGAGTCGCTCGGCCTCGGGATCTGCTACCTGGGGAGCGTCCGCAACAACGCCCAGGCGGTGATCGACCTGCTCGCGCTCCCGCGCCTGGTGTTCCCCGTGGTCGGCATGACGGTGGGCTGGCCCGCCGCTCCGCCGACCGTCCGGCCGCGCCTCCCGACCTCGGCGATCCTGTATTGGGAGAGGTACGATCCGCAGCCCCGGGACGCGGCGCTGCACGAGTACGACCGGACCATGATCGCTACGGGCATCTACGAGGGGCGGCAGGTACCCGTCCCGGGCAAGCCGGGCCAGGTGGAAGACTACGGCTGGCTGGAGCACTCGGCGCGACGGGTGTCGCAAGCGGCCAGGACGGAGCTGCGCGACATCCTCAGGCGGCAGGGCTTCGCGCTCGCATAGGAACCCGAAGGGGCGAAGGGTGGGGCAACGCATCGTCGCTGTCCTGGGCCTGCTGGCGGCCGGGATCGCCGTCGGCGTGTGGCCAGCGGCGCACGCCGGCGAAGTTCCCTACGTGCCGACGCCGGCCAACGTGGTTGACGCCATGCTGTCCATCGCCAATGTGGGGCCCCGGGACTACGTGATCGACCTCGGCTCGGGCGACGGCCGCATCGTCATCGCGGCGGCCAAACGGTACCAGGCGCGCGGCCTGGGCATCGATTACGACCAGACGCTGATCGCGCAGAGTCGTGCCAACGCCGCGCGCGAAGCGGTGTCGGACAAGGTCAAGTTCCTCCACCAGGACATTTTCGCCTCGGACTTTCGCGGCGCCACGGTCCTGACGATGTACCTGTTGCCGGAAGTCAATCTCCAGTGGGACTTGGGGGATTGGGAACCCGACCGCCGCCTGGTGATCCAAACGCCCGGAAAGACGGTCTGGCCCATGGAGGAGAGCACGGTTTATCTCTGGATCGTGCCTGCGCGCATCGCGGGCCACTGGCGCGGCACGCTGGCAGGTCCACATGGCGAGGAGCCGGTGGTGGTCGAGTTCGTTCAGCGCTTCCAGGCCGCGTCGGCCAATGTGCGGCTTCGGGGCTTCACCCTGGCGGGCAGTAGCCGCCTTCGGGGCAACAGCCTGTCCCTGCGTCTCGAGCGATCGCCGTGGATGCCCGGATCGGGGCCGCTCTCCTCCACCCTGCGCGTGGCTGGAGGCCGCATCCAGGGCGAAGTATTGGATGGCGACGAGCGCTACCTCCTGCGCGCGAGGCGACTCGTTGATTAGCGATGGAAGCACCCCGGGTCAAATCACGGACCGGGGCACGCGGGCGACGATCACGGGCGGGCCAGAGGGCCTGGAGATCGTCATCCCGGCCCGCCGCCATCTCCTGGTGCTGCTGTTCCTGGGCGTGTGGCTGGTCGGCTGGCTCATGGGCGAGATGACCGTGACCGCGCAGCTCTTCTCTCGCCGCCCCGCCGGACCCGCCGCCCTCCTCCTGATCTGGCTGATATTCTGGACGCTGGGCGGGGGCTTGGCTGCCTGCCTCTGGCTCTGGATGCTGGTGGGCAAGGAACGCATCCTGATGGGCACCAGCATGCTCCACGTGAAGCGTGACGTGCTGGGGCTTGGGCGGGCGCAGACCTACGCATTGTACAAGATCCGGAACCTTCGCGTAGCCCCCCAGCCGAGCGGGCCGCGGGACACGGGGGCCGTCCTCAGATTCTCGGGCCTCACGGGGGGCCTGATCGCCTTCGAGCACGAGGGCAAGACCGTCCGCTTCGGGGCCGCCATCGACGAGACAGAGGCCCGGATGATCGTGGAGCGCATGAAGCAGCGCTACGCCTTCTCCGAGACGGCGTTCGCGCCGTGAGACGACGGGCGTCTTGTGACCGTCCCGTGAACCCCCTCGGCCGATTTCACAGCATCCCTTGTCGTCTGCCTTGACCCGCCCCCAGGGTGCGCCGCCTTCCTTATATCCGCCTCCCCGAGGTTCGAGGAACGGTTGTTCGGTTCTTGTGCCACGCCAGGGCGGGGCGCCCACATCTGCTTGCATTGCCTTGCGAATAGAGCTAGGAAAGCACCAGGGGGGAAAGGAGGGACACCGATGGCGACCGCGGACAATTTGAAGGAGGCCTTTGCCGGGGAAAGCCAAGCCAACCGCAAGTACCTGGCCTTCGCCAAGAAAGCCGAAGCTGATGGGTACCCTCAGATCGCCAAGCTCTTCCGCGCCGCCGCCGAGGCCGAGACGGTGCACGCGCATGCCCATTTCCGCGTCATGAAAGGGGTCGGCAGCACCGTCGAGAATCTCGAAGCTGCGATCGCCGGGGAGGGGTATGAATATCAAAAGATGTACCCCGATTTCCTCAAGGCTGCCGAGGCGGAGAAGAACCAGCCCGCAATCGTCACCTTCAAAAATGCCTTGGCCGTTGAGGAGACCCACTACAAGCTATACTCGGACGCCCTGGCCGGGCTGAAAGCGGGCAAGGATCTGCCGACGGCTTCGATCTACGTGTGTCCGGTCTGCGGTCACACCGTCGCCGGCGGCGCCCCGGACCGGTGCCCGGTGTGCGGCGCCCCTAAGGAGAAATTCTTCGAGGTGAAGTAGGGAACCGCGTGCGGGGTCCGGGGGATCGGACGCGGCGTCAGAGGGCCTTCTCGTACGTGACCGAGGATTTCAGGCGGTCGTCCGGAATCGAGTAGTAGGTCCGCAGAACGGCTTCCGGATCGGGGGAAAGGGTGTAGCCGGCTCGCTCCAGCATCCGCCGAGCCTTGTAGTTCTCGCGATAGGTCCCCACGATGATTCGCCGCACTCCCCGGACCTGCGCTTCAAGGTGCTCCCGCAGGCGGGTGCCGATTCCCTCGCGCTGATATTCGGCGAGGACGTAGGCGTGGCGGAGGAGAACGGCGTCCTTCACGTACTCCAACCCCATGACGCCCACCAGCGCGCCTTCGATGAAGGCGCCGCACCACGCCATCCGCTGTGCTTCCGCCTCCCACTGGGCCGGCGTCATCTCGGGATCGTGAAACTCCTCGGCGGGCAAAAAGTCCCGGTACCAGCGCGCGGCCGCATTGATGACGGCGAGCGCCGCGTCCCGGTCGGCGGCCGTGAGGGCGCGGATCTCTGGTCGGGCCATGCATGGGAGTATCGCATCGAGGGCGCCGTCCGCGCAACGGGATTTCTCGCGAGGGAAGCCCGATCCCTGCGCGGACCCCTCCTCGGGGCCAAAGCGGGCTTCGGGTTTGGATCCGTGTACTGGTCCGGTACCTAGTTCTGGCTCGCCTGTCTTTCACCTTGACTTCGCCTCCGATGGTAGTTAGGGTCTGGGCCGATTGAAGGGAGTCGCCCGGCGACTGACACGGAAAGAGAGCGATGCCGGCTGAAGGAGTCCTGGTGCGCGAGTCTGACGGCCCTTTGGCGACCGATCCACCCCAGAGCGCCGTCTCGTTCTTGGGGACGCAGTCGGTTCCCCTTTGGGTGCCCCGTTCGAGGAAGGCGGCGAAGAGCCGGAGATCGAAGTGCCGGCGCGGGACCTGAGCCTGGCGGTGGGGATGAACGAAGTCCGGGTTCTCGACGAACGGCTCAAAGGACGCCCGCGATGAGATGGCATAGGGTCCTGACCCTTGCCGCATTGACAGCGCTGATGACGTCGTCCGCGGAGGCGCAGGTTCCTCAACTGCCGGCGCCCGCACCGGCGCCATCTGTAGCTCCCTCTTGGGGGATGGCGCCCACTCTCGCGTCGTCTCCCGCCACAGACGTTTCCCCTTCGACTCCGGGGATGATGGGCCTCCAGGGTGCGCAGGGGTATCAGGCGGTGTTCGAGGGCCCGGTCACGACGCGAAGCGCCGCGCCGTCAACGGCGATCGCTTCCGTGATCGCCGCGTTTCAGCGGGGCGATCTTGCGACGGCGAAGGCGCAGGTGGACCGGCTCATTGACCGGCTGGGCTCCGACGCCGTGCGCCGGGCTGCGGCCATTGATTTCCGCGGCCTCATCTACCAGCGGCAGGGCCGACTCACAGAGGCCGCCGATAGCCACCGCGAGGCCATTGATGTCCTCGAGCAGGCCCTGCGCGATGACGAAGGCCTCCCCTCGGCCGGGGAGACCTTGCTGAATGCCAAGAACAACCTCGCGGTGGCGCATTACCTCCGTGGCGACTACAAGCAGGCCGCGACGCTGCTCTCGGATGTGATTGACACGCCGAAGCTCAATCCCGTGATGCTGGCGCGGGCGCTGAACAACCGGGGCCTCGTCCATCAGGCGCTGGGCGGCCTGGACAAGGCCCGGCTCGACTTCGACAAGGCCGCCAGCGCCGCGGGGCCGGACAAGATGGTTCGCGCCCAGGTCTTGAACAACCAGGCCCGCGTGTACGGGGCGGAGGGGAACGTCCCGTACGCGGTGAGCCGCCTCCAGGAGGCACGAAAGCTCGCGCGCGAGTCCGGGGACGCCGCCCTGGAGGCGAATATCCTGGATTCCTGGGGCGAAGCGCTCCTGGGGGCCCGGCAGTATGCGGCCGCGGCCGCGAGGCTCGACGAGGCCCGGCGCATCGAGGCGAAGGTGCAGGCGCCGGTCGTCAAGGTCGCCATCGCGACCAACCGGGGGCGGGCCCTGGCGGGCCTGGGGCGGCCGGCGGAGGCCCTGGCGGCGTACGCCGAGGCGGTCAAGCTCGCCGGCGATCTCGAGCTGGCGGCGCTCGAACGGGCGGCACTGGCCTCTCGGGCGGAGTTGCACGCCCGGGCAGGCCGGCTCGACGAGGCGATCGCGGACTACAAGCGGGCCGTCGAGATCGTCGAGGAGACGCGCGGCCGGCTGCTGCGGGAGACGGAAGCGGATTTCGTCCAGGCCAGCCAGGGCCTCTACGAGGTGCTGGCCCGGCTGCTCCTCGAGCGGAGGGCGCCCGGCGACTCGACCGAGGCCCTGGCCTACGTGGATCGCAGCCGGTCCGCGACGCTGCGCCGCGAGCTCTTGGCGCTGAACCCGGAGCTCCGCGACGAGGATCTCAAGCGCCAGCTCGGAAAGACCAGGGACCTGCTCTTGCAGGAGGCGGCGCTGGCGTCCTACCTGCAGCAGGAGCTGGCGGCGGCCCCCCGCGAGGACGTGGTGGCGCGCATCCGGGAACGACTCCAGGCGGTGCGCCGCGACGTCCGGGCCGCCATCGACGAGCTGTCGGCGCGCTATCCGGCTTACCGGGAGTACGTCGCCGTTGACCCGCTCACGTTCGGCGACCTGGCGGACCGCCTTCCCGCGGGCCACCTGATCGTCACCTTTTTCCCCGCCGACGACGCGCTTTATCTTTTCCTGATCTCCAAGGAAGGCGGCGTCCAGTTCCGCCAGGCCCCGAAGGTGACGAAACGGGAGCTGGACCGGAAGATCCGCGAGTATCGCGAGCTGGTGACGAAGGGGGCCCTCGACCGCTCCTTCCTCAGGATCGATTCCTGGACGGATCGCCCCTGGGAGCCCTTGCGCGCGCTGACGGCCTGGCTGTACGACGCGCTCCTCAAGCCGATCGCGGCCGAGCTGGCGCAGGCCGAGCACGTCGTCTTCGCGCCGACGGGGCTCCTCTATTACCTGCCGCTGCATGCCCTCGGCCCCTTCGACCGCAGGACGGGCGAGGTGCGGTTCCTCATCCTGGACAAGCCGGTGAGCTATCTGACGAGCACGACCCTGTTGAAGGTCGCGCTGGGCCCCGTGAAGCCGCGACACCGCTCGCTCTTGGCCCTGGCCAACCCCCCCTTCGAGGACGCGCGGCTCAAGCCGCTCCAGTACGCGGAGCAGGAGGTGAGCGGCCTCAAGGAGCTGTTCGGCGACAGCGCGCTCGTCCTGCCGGGCCCCCAGGCGACGTACAAGGCGCTGCTGGCGTCGCTGGGCGCGCCGGAGGGAGGCGCGTCGCGCGGGGCCGACCGCCCCTTCGGCTTCGTCCACCTGGCCACGCATGGGGTCATCGATCCGGCCGCGCCGGAGGAATCCTTCCTGGCCCTGGATGGCACGAACAAGCTGATCGTCCGGGAGATTCCGCGGCTGGTTGACCTCCGGGACCGCGAGGTCAACCTGGTGACGCTCAGCGCCTGCGAGACGGCGCTGGGGCCCGAGAGCCCCAAAGCGACGCTGATGAGTCTGGCCACCGTTTTCAACTGGGCCGGCGCGGCGTCCGTCGTGGTGAGCCTCTGGTCGGTGGACGACTTGGCCACCCGGGACCTGATGATCGGGTTCTACGGAGGCCTCCTGAAGCAGGCGACGCTGGACAAGGCCCGCGCCCTCCAGCAGGCACAGGTGGCGCTGGCCTCCAGGCCGGAGACGCGCCATCCCTTTTTCTGGGCACCGTTCATTCTGATCGGCGATTGGAGATGAGCTGGGGTTTCACAGGCGTCAGACGCATTCCCAAACGGAGAGGAGGAGAAACGATGCGGAGGCGATTTGCGGTCGTGCTGGGTGGCATCTTGGTCGGGGTGATGCTCGCAGGCCTGTTTTCGGGTGGGGAGTGGGCACTGGCGGGGGAGAAGCAGAAGAAGGTGAAGGTCGAAACCAAGGCGGCGATGAAGGACAAGCGCGAGTTTCCGGACCAGCCGGAGGCGAAGAATACCCAGCAAGGGACCTCCATCGCGCAGCGGAAGGGTCCGAACAGCTGCGACGTGATGTTTTCGAACAACACGAACTGGTGGATCCATCGGGTCTACGTGGACGGGCAATTCGTGGGCAAGATGGCGCCGCATGGGGAATACATTCTTCGGGACGTGATCTCGGGGGCTACGAAGCTCTACGCCGAGGCTGATTTCACCGATGGGTCCGTGCGCTACTGGGGGCCTCGGACGTTCGACTGTCCCTCATATACTGAGTACACGTGGACGCTCCATCAGTGACCCCCGGGATCCAGTCGGCCCGACGATCGGTGAGTGGGAGACAGGAAAGCGGCCTCATGCGGCCCGGCCCAGCCGGCACTTACTGGTTGTCCGGTGCCGACTCTCGAAGGATCGGGGACTCAGGATGCAAGTGGGTTCAGGTCAGATTGTATGGTGAAGGGCAGGACTTCGCTTGCCTTTCACCTTGACTCTGTCCCTGGATGAGCGTTAGCGTGTTGCCCGGTTGAGCGGAGTTCACCGGCGAGTCAGCCGGAACGGGCAACGATGCCGGCAGGAAGACTTCTGACATGGCACGCGACGGCCCTTTGGGGACCAAAGGCCCCCAGAGGGCCGTTGTGTCTCCGGGGCGGCCCTCCGTCGATGGACAAGTCTGATAAGTCTCCTGCGTCCCCTTGTCCTCCCCATTTCCATTGCGAGGAATCGAGACGGCGGATGGGTCCGCTGCGGGCATGCGTTCTCGGCATGCTGATAGTGTTCCTGGTCGGCATTCCCGGCACCGGCGCCCGGGCGGCCTCCAAACCGCCCGCCGTCGAGCCGGCGGCGCGGTTGCTCGAGGCGGCCCGCGCTGCGTACGACGGGGGGCGTTACGCCCGGAGCGCACAGTACGCGGAGCGGCTGCTTCGTGCCCGGCGGCTGGCCAGTGCCGTGCAGCGGCACGAGACGCTCAACCTGCTGGGACAGGCGCGGACCAAGCTCGGCGAGCATCGGCAGGCGCTGGAGGCGCTCGGCCGCGCCGAGCACCTCGCGCGCCGGGAGAACCTCCGCAAAGGCCTCGCGCTCACCTACATCTACATTGGCGACGTGTACGAGCGCATGAAGCAGCATCCGGTCGCGCTTGAGTATTACAGCAAGGGCCTCGCCCAGTTGCGCCTGCCGGGCGACTGGCGCGAAGCGCGGCTGGCGCTGATGCAGATCGGCGATATCCATGTGGTGGCGGGGAATTTCGACGAGGCGCAGCGGGCGTACGAAGGCGCGCTGGCGTACGCGGAGCAGGCGGGCGACGCCGGATCGGTGGCGCAGAGCCTCGATTACACCGGCTTCTTTTATCGCAGGATCGGCGATGCAGCCAAGGCGATCGGCGCGCACGAGCGGGCGCTTCGGTACGCGGCGCGCGTTCCGGCCGGGGTGGAACGGGCGCGGGCGGCGGCCCGCGCCTACAACCACCTCGGCTTGTCGCAACAACTCGCAGGGGCGCAGGCGGGAAGCGGCGCGGCGGCGCAGGCGCTGCTCCGGCGCGCGGTCCAGAGCGAGGAGAAGGCGCTGCGATACGCCCGCGAGGCGCAGGACAGGTGGCGCCAGGGCTACGTCCTGCGGGCCCTGTCGATGCTTCACCGCCAGCTCGGAGAGCTGGACCCGTCCACCGGCGAAAAGCAGCTCCGCCACTCCGCGCAGTACGCGGAGCGGGCGCTCACGCTCGCGCGTGGCATGGGCAACCCGGAGTGGGAAGGGTTGGCGCTCCACATGCTTGCGGTCGCGCAGGCGCGCTCCGGAGATTTCCCGGCCGCGGCGGCAACGATGGAGCAGGCGCTCGCCATATGGGAGCGTATCGGCGACACATATTCGCGGGGGGCGGGCCTGAGGCTGCGCGGCGAGGAAATCGCCGAGCGGCGCGGAGACGCGCCCGGCGCGCGCGACGATTACCTGCTTGCCCTGGAGGCGTTCAGGGGAGTGGAGGCGCGAGACGACATCGCACAGGTGCATTTCCGGCTGAGCGGCACCCTGGCGCAGCAGGGCAGCCGGGCCGTGGCGATCTATTTCGGCAAGCAGGCGGTCAACACGATCCAGGGCATGCGGGACCGCCTGCGCAATATTGACCGCGAGTCGCAGCAGGCCTTCGTCGCCGGCAAGGCCTCGATCTACCGCGGCGTGGCTGACCTGTTGATCGAGGAGGGGCGGCTCCCCGAGGCGCAGCAGGTCCTGTCGATGCTGAAAGAGGAGGAGTTCTTCGACTTCGTCCGCCGCGACTCCAGGCAGGATACCCGCACGACGCAGGCGAGCTACACGGCGCTGGAGCAGGAGTGGCACACCCGCTATCAGGAGATCGGCGGCAGGATTGCCGCCCTCGGGAGTGAGCTGGACGCGCTGCGGCAGAAAGCGAGAGGCGGCCTCTCGCATGCGGAGCGCGCACGCTACGAGGATCTACGCAAAGACCTGGCCGTGGCGCGGCAGGCTTTTGAGCGGTTTGTCGCCGAGTTCCTGAGGGAGCTGGCGACGGCGGATGCGGAGCGCAACCGCGAAGTCGGCGGAAAGAATCTGGCGGATCTTGGCGCGTTGCGCGGGACGCTGGAGAGCCTCGGCCACGATGCGGTGACACTGCATTACCTGATGGGTGAGCGCAAGCTCCGCATCATTCTGACGACACCGGCCGTCCAGCTCGCGCGTGAACACCCGATACCGGCGCGAGAACTCAACCGCAAGATCCAACGCTTCAGGCAACTGCTGCAGGATCCGCGGCTCGACCCGCTGGGCCTGGCCAGAGACCTCTACGATATTCTCATCCGGCCAGTTGCCGAGGACCTCAGGCAAGCCAAAGCCCGGACACTGATGCTGTCGCTGGACGGCGCGCTGCGGTATTTGCCGTTTGCGGCGCTGCACGACGGGGCCCGGTATCTCGTTGAAGACTTCCAGCTCGTCATTTACACCGAGGCGGCCAAAGACAAGCTCAAGGACGCTCCCCAGCCGGAATGGAAATTGGCTGGCCTGGGCGTCACCCGCAAGATCGAGGGATTCAATCGGTTGCCGGCGGTGAAGCAGGAGCTGGAGGGGATCGTACGGACGGCGCCGGACCGCGGCGTCTTGCCGGGGGAGATTCACTTGGACGACGCGTTTACCGCCAGCCGGATGAGGGATGCGCTCGACCGCGGCTATCCGGTGCTCCATATCGCGAGCCACTTCGTGTTCAGCCCCGGCACCGAGTCGGATTCATTCCTGCTGCTGGGTGACGGCACGCGGCTCACGCTGCGCGAGATCAAGGATGGCGATTTCGATTTCCGCAACGTGGACCTCATCACGCTGTCGGCATGCGAAACCGCGATCGGCGGCGGCAAGGACGCAAACGGGCAGGAGATCGAGGGCTTCGGGGCGCTGGCGCAAAAGCAGGGTGCCAAAGGCGTCATCGCGACGCTGTGGCCGGTCGCCGACCAGAGCACGGGGCTGCTGATGCAGCGTCTTTACCGGTTCCGCCAGCAGCAGGGTATGACCAAGGCGGAAGGGCTAAGGGAAGCGCAGGTTGCGTTCATTCGCGGCGCGCAGTTGAGGCCTGCGACATCGGCCAGCCAGCGCGCTGCAGACCGTGAGGCCGTCGACGCCGGACCGGACGTGCCCGGGCGCGATCCGTCGAGACCGTATGCCCATCCCTTTTACTGGGCGCCGTTCATCCTGATGGGCAACTGGTTATGATGGGGACCGCTTCATCGCAGGTATGATTTCTTCCTCTGCGGTGATCTGTATGGTGGGTGAGGGGGTGGCGGGAGAAGGGGGAGGCGCCCGCCCCGCCGCAATGTCGGGCGCTCTTGTAGCGACAGTCTCGGCGCGCAATAATACCTGTAATGCAACGTCCCCTCCGACGCCTACGAGCGGCTGCGGCCCGAGGGGCGCTACGTCCTCTTTGGCGCGGCCGACCTCATGCCGAAGTGCGCTCGCCTGGATTACCCGCGGATCGCGCTCAGGTACATGCGCCGGCCGCGGCTCGACCCCCTCCGGATGGTCACGGAAAACCGTAGCGTGACGGCGTTCAACCTGATCTGGCTGTGGGACCAAGCGGAGCGCCTGTCGCGGGCGTACGACCGGCTCGCGCACCTGGTGCGCACCCCGCCCCTCATCGGGCGCCGCTTCGGCTTCGCCGAGGCGCCCGCGGCCCTCCGCTATCTCCAGAGCGGCGAAAGCATCGGGAAGATCGTGCTGGAGGTGTGAGGCAGAAGGAAGGAAATGAGGTTAGAATCGCCTTGACACCGCTGCTTGGTAATGGGTGGCGTCACGCCCGGTGCAGTGTGGTTTCCCTGCGGGGAATTGAGGGGCAGGGATGCCGGCGGAAAATGGCATGCGAAAAGCCTCTCCTTTCCGCACATCTGGCAATGCACCGGGCCCCGCGAATCCATGCCGGCCGGCACGCGAAAGGATTTGGGATGCCAGCTTTGCCCACCCGCGTCTCGGTCGCCTTGTCGCTGGAAAACTCCGAACGGCCGCCATCCCATTCAGGAGGCTGCCCGCCCTAGCGCATGTGGCCTGGAGGGATCATTCCCTTCTTTTCCAACCCAGGCGGCAGCCTCTTATGGAACTGCCCCGGGGGGACCTGGGCCAGGACGGCCGGACGCAATTCCACGACGGCCCAGGGGCCGGTGTATGCGCGGGAGACGTACCAGCGGCCTTCGTACTGGTAGTAATAGAGGCTCTCATGATAGACGATGTCCTGTCCCTCCAGGACGTAGACCCCCCACTGGGGGACCCAGATCAGCCGGGGAGAGGAAACGACAACAGGCGGAGGCGGCGCGACAGCGACGGGCGCCGGTGGAGCTGGGGGCGGCGGGGCCTGGGTGGCCTGCCGCTGCTCGTTCGCCTGGAGCGCATCGCCGATCAGGGCGCCCCCCACGGCCCCGACGCCCGCCCCGATAAGGGCGCCGGTGCCCGGGTGGCCCGTCGTGCTGCCGATGGCCGCCCCGGCGCCCGCGCCGACGGCCCCGCCCGCCAGCGCGCCCTTCTCGCGGGTGGTGAGGGGGGTCGCGCAGGCCGCCAGCGCGACGGCGAGACTGATGGCGATCACGAGTCGCAATCGAATCATTGCCCTGTCCTCCACAAAAGCAGAGTCGGACTGCTCACGCTCGCTGGACTTCACTTGGATAAGAATGCCGGTCCGCGAGCCGACACGTGTCGTCTTTGGCATCAATTGGCTATAGCTTGCAACCAAGATACCAAGCAATCTGTCGTTATTTGAGGCATCCCTCTGTCAGGTGGATGAGGGGTATCGGCTGCACATGTGATCCGGCTGGATCCACCGTCGGGAAGGGCTTGGGAGAGTGCCGGGAAAGTCGCCCAACTGTCGCGCTGTTGGTTCGACAGGATCGGGTGCGGATTGAGAGTTCTGCCGAAGATATTTGGCGCAGTTATACGTACTCGGTTCAGCAAGGTGTGTTGGACCGGCACACTCTTCGCGCCGGATTCAGTTGCCCCGTGGGCGAGGGTGGTGATAACTGTCGGGACGGTGACAGTCCGTGCCATGTCGCTGCCAACCGATTTTCCGGCAGGGGTCCCGGCTGCTCACATCCCGTGGAATTCGGCTGGCGACCCTTCTCCGGGCGCGGCGCCAGGTGGGCTATGCGGGGTGCGACGGCCGCTCTTCCGATCAAGGAAGAAGGTCCCTCTTGCATGTCCCGTGGCGGGATGGCATGGTGTGACACGGAGAGGCGGAAGCGCCTGAACGGGCCTTAGTGCCTCGACTCGCAATTACGGTTACTTATTTATGCGAGGCGATCCGGTGAAAAATGCTCGCTCGGCACTAAGTCCTGAGGGAATAAATTCGTTGCCGAATTTATGAATCGAAGGCCTTAGCGGTTGTGGGAGCATGAAAAGGTACCGCCCGGCCCTTCCAATGGGCGCGTTCCGGCGGTTCGGATCTTGGAGGCTCGTGCCTTGCGCCTGAGAACGATTCTTGTCGTGGCCATTGGGTTGGTCCTGATCCTGGTCGTGGTCGCGATCGTGGCTGTCAGGTCCATCGATTTCGACAAGTATAAAGGCCTAGTCGCCGATCGGGTCAAGGCCGCTACCGGGCGGGAGCTGAAGATTGCGGGGAAGCTCGGCCTCGAGGTCGGGTTCTCACCGGCGGTCGTGGTCGAAGACGTCTCCTTTGCCAACGCACCCTGGGGATCTCGACCGGAGATGGTGAAGGTTCGCCGCTTCGAGCTGGAGGTGGCCCTCGTTCCCCTGATCTTCCGCGACATCCGCATCAAGCGCCTCGTCCTGGTGCAGCCGGATATCCTGCTGGAAACGGATGCCAAAGGGATGGGGAACTGGTCCCTCGGCGGGGCGGCCCCGCCCCAGGCCCCGGCCGCCGCGAAGCCGGGCGAGGCCAAGGGAGGACTGGCAGGCCTTGCGGTGGAGAGGGTAAGAATCGAGAAGGGTAGCCTCACCTACCGCGACGGCAAGACGAGGCGGGCGACGAGCCTCGTCCTTGGCCGGTTGGATCTCCAGGCCAAAGACGCCACCAGCCCTCTTGCGATCGATCTTGCGGCCGCCTGCAACGGGAAGGCGTTCAGCCTGGCCGGAACCGCGGGGCCGCTGAGCGGGCTCCAGGCACCGTCGCGACCATATCCGGTCAAGCTCACCCTGAAGGCCGGTGGCGCCACCGTCGAGATTGACGGCACGATCGCCAGACCGATGGAGGCGGCAGGCATTGACCTCAAGGTGACGGCAAAAGGGGATGAGCTCGCGGAGGCTGCCCGGCTCGCCGACCGGAAGGTTCCCGCTCTCGGGCCGTTTTCCGTGATCGCGCGCCTCACCGGTTCCCCGGAGGCCTTGTCGGTATCCGGCATTGACGCCAGCGTGGGCAAGGCCGAGGAGGTGCTGGTCAAGGCGACGGGCGCGGTGAAGGATGCACTGCACGCCCGGGGGATCGACTTGGCCGTGGCGGTGGAGTCCAAGGAGCCGAGGTCGGCCGTGAAGGCGTTCGGCCTGGACCTCCCCCCGATGCCTCCGCTGAGCGCGGCCGTGCGAATCCGGGACGTCCAGGGGGCTTATGTGTTCGAGGATCTCAAGAGCAGCATCGGCAAGAGCAACCTGACCGGCAGTGGAGCGGTCTGGATAGGCGGGCCCCGACCGAGGGCGAAGGCGCAGCTTGCGTCGGGACTGCTCGACCTGGCGGAGCTTTTTCCGAGCGCACCGACCGGCAAGGCCGGCGCGGCGGGCGTGCAGAAGAGCCGCCAGTCCGGCGCGGACAGGTGGGTGTTCCCGGCCGATCCCCTCCCGCTCGGCGGCCTCAAGGTGGCGGATGCCGACCTCGTCATCAAGGTGGACCGGCTGATCCTGCCGAACAGGCTGACCGTCGAGGCCGTGGCCGCGCATCTCGTCCTCTCAGGCGGGCGGCTCGAGGTGCAGCCGCTGGGCCTCCGCATCGGCGGCGGCAGCGCGGCCGGCCAGGTGACCCTGGATGCCTCCGCCGGCGAGGCCGCCACCCTGGCGGCCAGAATTGATGTCAAGGGCATAGACCTCGGACAGGCGCTCAAGCAAATGGGCAATCCCGACCTCGTGACGGAGACCAAGACCGACCTCTCCTTGAACGTCCGGGGGACCGGGGGCTCGGTCCGCGACTTGATGGCCGGCCTCAATGGAGATGTCCTGCTGGTCCTGGGCGAGGGCAGGGTCCACTCGAGCTTCGTTGACTGGCTGGGGGCCGACCTGCTGACCCAAGTCGTCGAGAAGCTGAATCCGTTCGGAAAGAGAGATCCGTACACCGAACTCAAGTGCGGGGTGGTCAGGTTCGCCGCCAAGGACGGGATCGCGTCCACCGACAAGGGCATCGCCTTCGAGACGACCAAGATGACCGTGGTGAGCAGCGGGACGGCCAACCTCAAGACCGAGGCCATTGATTTCTCCCTGCGTCCCGAGGCCAAGCAGGTGGTCGGCATCGGCGCCGGCGAGCTGGTCAAGCTCCTCCGCGTTCGCGGGACCCTGGCGGAACCGAAGGTCGGGGTGGACGAGCTGGGGGTGGGCAAGACCGCCCTCTCCATCGGCGCGGCCGTGGCGACGGGCGGGTTGTCGTTCCTGGCCGAGACCCTGGCGAAGCGGGTCATGGCAGATCCTCGACCGTGCGAAACCGCCAAAGGCAAGACGCCCGCGCCTCCCAAGTCCGAGGCCGCGCCGTCTGCCGCAGCGCCAGCCGGCCAGCAGCCTCCAAAGGAGGGAAGCGGCGTCGAACAATTCTTCAAGAACTTGTTCGGCAGGTAAGGTGGGCCTGACCAGGTTCGCCATAAATCTTGACAGCGTTGCCTCGCCTGGGATATTAATGCTTCAGACATTGCCTCTCTCGAAGAGCTGGCCCTTCTTGCTCCGAGGGAAACATGGGCGGGGGAGGTTTCCTGGCCT
>Ga0315280_10002680_pt1 | contig 28491 bp, 30 predicted proteins | sample YL17G06_40_MG_FD_203697 | JGI IMG/M metagenome (GOLD analysis project Ga0315280, IMG submission 203697) | Sediment microbial communities from Yellowstone Lake, YNP, Wyoming, USA - YL17G06_40 | ecosystem: Environmental > Aquatic > Freshwater > Lake > Sediment | place: USA: Wyoming | collected... | reverse complement strand
GCCTGCCACGAAGCCGATCATGTACACCCTGTATTCGGTGACGCTGTGTATTTGCACGACTTGGTTCTCGGAAAGCCCGTGGTTTTGGGCCACGTAGCTCAAGTCAGGACCATACTCGCCACCATACACAACTGGAACAACGAGCCTCCGCCCTTTGGCCTCCGAACCAGTGTCTCTTAACGTCCGCTCAACATCCTTCACATGAAAAACCAGTGTCTCATAGGATGTCTCCATTGGGTCATACCGAATCAGCAACGACCTGTACGTGGGTACAAGCTCTTCCACTTCGTGCATGGCGGCCTTAATTATGGCTTCTGCGAGGGCTGTAACCTTGCGATTTGTCTCCAAATCTATTGAATCGCCAAACTCGACGAGCAGGCCACTGTCGCCAAAAGGCATGTATCGTGCCGTTGCGTATGATTTGGCTTTCATGGCTGGACCCAAGGCTTCTGCTAGAGAAAACTGGCCACAGGTTTGACCTCTATTCCCGCTTTGACAAAACCCTTGCGCAACGCCACCGCAAGCCTCACAGCAGCCGGATTATCACCATGCACACAGATCGTATGCACCTTGCCAAGTTTCACAATGCCACCGTTGCAGGCCAGAACGATTTCGTCCATAACCGCCTTGACGGCTCGCTTCACGACTTCGAGTGGTGTTTCGATGATGGCATTTCGCTGATTTCGAGAGACGAGAGTTCCGTCAGGGTTGTAGGCTCTGTCTGCAAAGAATTCGTGCGCCACTTTCATGCTTGCTTTGCCGGCTTCGCTGGCCAATGCCGAACCCTGGGGCGCAAACACTATCAGGCGAGAATCTAAGGCCTTGATGGCTTCGACTATTGGTTTGGCAACATCTTTCCTTTCCGTGGCCACATTGTACAGGGCACCGTGGGGCTTGACGTGCTGAAGCCTGAGACTTGCCGTTTGAGCAAACCCCTGCAACGCACTTACCTGATACAGTGTGTAGTTCCGCACTTCTTCGGGAGTCATCTGCACTTCTCGTCGGCCAAAGCCGAGAATGTCGGGATAACTTGGATGCGCTCCTACGGCGACGCCGTGCTTTTTGGCCAATGCGATGGTCTTTGATATGGTTGTTGGGTCACCGGCATGTAGGCCGCATGCCACGTTTGCGGATGTTATGCATGGCATGATCTTCTCGTCATTGCCCACTTTGAAGGCGCCGTAGCTCTCGCCTAGATCGCAGTTTAGGTCGATTTTCTGTTTCATGCATTCTCCTCTTGCGTGGTCGGTTCAGATTTTGACGTACTTTCTCATGTCTTCCACGGTGGCTGATGGGACTGGGAGGTCTTTCATGATGTAGAGACCTGCAGGAGCGTTGATCACGTTCGGAATGGCGTTCACCACCACCGCAATCGTGCCAATGTCCCCATGCACGCACGGCGATATCTTCTGGTTTATCGGTGGCACTCCCTTGATTGTTACGGCATCATACTCTTCCTTTGCGCCTATGTAGGCCTGAAAGTCGAGGACTATTGCTTCCTTTGCATTCATGATTCCCTTGGCCTTCTGTTTCAGACCTGCTGCCTGTCCAACTTCAACCTTAATGTCCTTGCTCTCAACCGCTTTTTCCGCCACGACAGGCTCGACGGACTCGACCTCTATTCTGTTAAGCTTCCACGCCAAGGCGTCTGCGATCATCGCTATTGACTGCTCAAGCCCGACGTGGCCAGTGATTTCCTTCTTCTTCATTTTCTGTCTGAATTCACTTACCGTGAGGCCTGCGCCTATCTTTTTCTGGAAGGGAAGTCGTCTCGTGGCTGCATTCATGACTCTGGTTACCTCGATTTTCTCTATCTTCTGGCAGGGCGCGGTCAACGCAATCGCCAAAGTATCCATGAGGAAGCCCGGGTTGATTCCTGTACCCAGCACCGTGGCGTTATGCTTCTTTGCCAGAGTGTCCAGTTGTTTGGCCAGCTTCGGTTGTGTGGTATATGGATAAGACAGTTCCTCGCATGTGGACACGACGTCAACACCGTGTTCTACGATTGAGGCTATTTGTGGATAGGTGTCTTTGAGGAAGGATGACGTTGCATGAACAGCTATGTCTGCTTCGGTTTCTGAGAATAAGGCTTCTGCATCTTTTGAAATCTTCATCCCAAACTTGCCGAGGCCTATGGCTTCGCCTAGGTCTTTGCCTGCCTTGTCCTTGGCCACATCAACTGCGCCAACGATCTGTACACCCTCTTTCTCAAGCAGGAATCTGGCAAACATGCTGCCTACAGCGCCGACTCCATACAGAACTACCTTTATCTTGTCCAAGCGGTTCGTTCTCCTTTTTCTTGCGATGTTTTCTATTGTGGTCGATTCTATAAAAGTTCAGATGTTGAGATTTTCTGTTTTCGGTCGCTATGCCGTGGACCTTTACGTTTGTAAACTTTTATATGTGGGAGAAACCAACATCAATAGTGTCGAGGATTCGGAACGTGGACCACAACACTGCCACCGCCCAGAAGGCAGTAATTGAGAGGATTCTGGATGTTGAAAAACTCAAGTATTGCTTCGACTGCGGCATCTGCACGGCTAGTTGTTCAATGGTGGAGTTGCTTGGGAAAGACTACAACCCGAGAGGGCTTCTGGAACGCATTGTGTTTGATCCTGAGAAGGCATTGTCTTCGGAGGAGCTGTGGCTTTGCGCTTGGTGCTACCGTTGCTACAAGCGATGTCCACAGGCTTTGAAGATTCCCGAGATATTTCTTCTTATGCGGACAGCCTCAGTCAAACAAGGCCACACCCAACCATTAGAAAAGGCACTAGTCAAGATCGTCGAAAACATCCCGTTACCGCTTGTGACAGCCATGGTGTGCTTCCACCCAGAACGCGCTGGACTAAGCAGAGAAGAAACGCTGGCAAAGACGGAGCAACTGCGCGAGCAATACCTGAAGCCGAAAAAGAGGAAAAAGCCGACACCCGGACCAGATGCGAAGGTGGCTGTGATTGGTTCTGGGCCTGCAGGGCTTACGGTGGCGTACGAACTGAGCCGCAAAGGATATGCTGTGACGGTTTTTGAGTCGATGCCACAGCTTGGCGGCATGATGCAGAAGGGCATACCGGAATACCGTCTGCCAAGAAAGGTACTGGCCAAAGAGCTTGAATTCTTGAAAGACCTTGGTGTCGAAACGAAGACTGGTGTGACGGTTGGCAAGGACTTGAGCTTTGAGGATATCTGGAAGAAAGGTTACAAGGCTATTTTCGTGAGCACTGGCGCCCACAAGAGCCAGAAACTGAAAATCGAAGGCACAAACCTCAAAGGAGTCATTAACGCCCTCGACTTTCTGTGGAAAGTCAACTCGGGCGAGAAATTCGAGGTTGGAAAGAAGATTGTGGTGATTGGCGGTGGAAATGTTGCCATTGACGCTGCCAGAAGTGCCTTGACGGCTCGTACCGCGTTAAAGATGGGCGCAGAAGAGGTTGTGATTCTATATCGCAGATCGCGAGAGGAGATGCCCGCAAATCCGTGGGAGGTCAAAGAGGCCGAAGAAGAAGGTGTTAAAATCGAGTTCGGCGTTACTCCCCTAAAGATCGTGGGTGATGGTGATGTGTCAGCTGTCGAGTGCATCAGAACCCAACTGGGAGAGCCAGATGAAACTGGCAGAAGAATGGCGACGCCTATACCCGGCTCTGAGTTCAAGCGCGAAGCCGACATGGTGATTCTAGCGATAGGCGAGACGCCTGACGTGGGGTTCCTGCCGAAAGATGTAGAGTTGAATGATAATGGCACGATTTGGGTTAATCCTGTGACCATGGAGACCAGCATGCCGGGTGTTTTCGCTGGCGGTGATGCGGTGACTGGTCCAGCGTCTGTGATTGAGGCAATTCGAGCAGGCAAGACAGCAGCGGAATCAATTGAGGGTCACTTGAAAGGTCCGGAAAGGTAAGAAGATGGCAGAGAAGAAAGAACCTGAGCAGAGCAAGGAAGAGCCTCGCATTGGCGTCTACGTTTGCCACTGTGGCCTGAACATAGCTGGCTCCGTGGACTGCGCTGACGTCGCAAAGTTTGCGGCCACGCTTCCGCACGTAGTTCTGGCCAAAGATAATCGATACACCTGTTCAGATCAGGGACAGGACCTGATAAAGAAGGACATCAAAGAGAACAAGCTTAACCGCGTGGTTGTGGCGTCTTGTTCGCCGCGTCTTCATGAGCCCACTTTCAGAAAGACTTGCGAAGAAGCTGGGTTGAACAAATATCTTTTCGAGATGGCCAACATACGCGAGCAGTGCAGTTGGGTCCACTTGTATGATAAGGAGGCAGGCACGGAGAAGGCTAAGGACCTTGTGAAGGTGGCTGTGGCCAAAGCCGCGTTGCTGGAGCCTGCCGAGGAATCTGAGGTGCCTATAACGCGGAAGGCGCTGGTAATTGGCGGCGGTGTGGCGGGCATACAGGCCGCATTGGATCTGGCGGACACGGGGCACAAAGTGTACGTGGTTGAGAAGGAGCCGAGCATTGGAGGCATGATGGCTCGAATCGACAAAACCTTCCCAACCATGGACTGCTCCATCTGCATCCTCGCCCCAAAGATGTCTGACGTGGGCCACCACCCAAACATTGAGCTGTTCACAAACAGCGAAGTCACCGAAGTGAAAGGATACATCGGCAACTTCCACATCAAAGTGCTGAAGAAGCCACGATATGTCACGAAAGACTGTTCAGCCTGCGGCGAGTGCGCAAAGGTCTGTCCAATTGTAGCGCCAAACGAGTTTGACGTGGGCTTGGCCATCAGACACGGAATATACACGCCGTTTGCGCAGGCTGTTCCATCCACGTACATTATCGACATGAACCTGTGCCTTAACAAGGACGGCGTGGTCGTCTGTGACAAGTGCATGAAGGCGTGTGAGAGGCAGGCCGTGAAGTACGAGATGAAGCCTGAGACCGTGGATCTTGAAGTGGGCACGATAATCGTGGCCACTGGCGCAGACGTGTTCGACCCGACCTCGCTGCCAGACTACGGGTACGGGAAATATCAGAACGTGATTACGTCGCTCGAGTTTGAGAGGCTTATTAATGCTGGTGGTCCCTCGGGGGGCCACCTGATAAGGCCGAGTGATAATCAGATACCGAAACGCGTGGCCTTCGTCCAGTGCGTGGGTTCCCGTTCCAACAAGAGCGGCAGACTTTACTGCAGTAACGTTTGTTGCATGAACACGATCAAGGACAGTTTGTTGATCAAGGAGCATTGGCCTGAGACTGAGATATACGTCTTCTACGTGGACATACGCGCCTATGGCAAGGGCTTCGAAGACCTGTACAAGCGCGCCAGAAAGGCAGGCGTGGTCTTCGTGCGAGGTCTGCCAGCAGAGATCATTGAGGACAAGAAAACCAAGAACCTTTGGCTGATCGGAGAGAACTCGCTGCAGAAGGAGCTCTACAAGATAAGTGTTGACATGGCCATCCTTTCCATAGGCCTCGAGGCCAGAAAAGACAGCGAAAACATACAACGCTTGCTGACGCTTTCAAGGACGCAGGATGGCTTCTTCATGGAGGCTCATCCGAAGCTGAGACCTGTTGACGCGGCCACGGGCGGCGTGTTCTTCGCTGGCTGCGCCGAAGGCCCCAAAGACATTAAAGACAGCGTCACACAGGCCAGCGCGGCGGCAGCGCGTGCAGGCATATTGATGGCGCAGGGGAAAGTCACGGTTGAGGCCATAACGCCGATAATGTTCCCAGAGAAGTGCAAGGTCTGTGGGCTGTGCTTGAAGGTTTGCCCGTATAACGCAATCACTTTGAATAAGGACTTGAAGCGGGTTGAGCTGATCGAAGCTGCTTGTGGGGGATGCGGAACCTGCGCTGCGGAATGTCCATTCGGTGCGCTGACCCAGAAGCACTTCACGGACGAGCAGATAATTGCGCAAATAGACGCCGTAACTGAGAATAATGCAGAAAAGAAGATCGTGGCCTTCTGCTGTAACTGGTGCTCGTATGCTGGTGCTGATTTTGCAGGCGTGAGCCGCATGCAGTATCCTCCGAATGCGCGCATCATAAGGACCATGTGTTCAGGTCGTGTGGCTCAAAAGTTTGTGGAAAGAGCCTTCGCGAGAGGCGCCGCAGCCGTGCTAGTTGCTGGCTGCCACATCGGCGACTGCCACTACATAAACGCGAACTATCAGACGCAGAAGCGAGTGGAACGGCTATGGAAGAAGATGGAACAGAATGGACTCAACAAGGAAAGGCTGCAACTGCTGTGGGCTTCAGCGGCTGAAGGAGAAAAGTTCGCCTCCAAGATCAAAGAGATGAAGACGATAGTGGATAATGTAACGTCAAAAGAGATAGAAACTGCGCAAAAGGTTTTTGAAAAGGCTCTAGGTGAGGTCTAGATTATGCCAGAGAGAATCAAGCACAAACCACTTGACAGCGACAAGATAACCCCGCCGAGGGCAGAAATCCACATAATCAAGGATCAATGCAAAGGATGTGGCTACTGCATTAGTTTTTGTCCGAAGAAGGTTCTGGAGGAGTCGGATGAGATCAACGCGAGGGGGGTTCGTCCTCCGAGGGTTGTGGATGAAGGCCAGTGCATTGTATGCAGTTTCTGCAGTGCAGTTTGTCCAGATTTTGCGATCTACGTGGTTGATAGGAAGAGTGAGGGAGAGAAGAAGGCATGACCGGAAAGAGAAGCTTGTTGACTGGCGCGCATTTTATCAATGGTGACACGGCGTGCGCTGAAGGCGCCGTGGCCGCTGGATGCAGATTTTTCGCAGGTTACCCTATCACGCCTGCTACTGAGATTGCCGAGCACTTGTCAGAACGGATGCCCGAATTCGGAGGCATCTACGTTCAAATGGAAGACGAAATAGCGTCAATGGCGGCCGTCATCGGTGCCTCATATGCTGGTTTGAAGTCAATGACGGCCACATCCGGTCCAGGTTTCAGCCTGATGCAGGAGAACATAGGCCTTGCCGTTATGACTGAGACACCGTGTGTGATTGTGGATATTATGCGGGGCGGACCGAGCACGGGGCAGCCCACATTGCCGGGTCAGCAGGATGTGATGCAGGCCCGATGGGGTTCCCACGGTGACTATGAGATCATCGCGCTGTCGCCTTCTTCGGTTCAGGAAATGTTCACGCTGACGGTGGAGGCCTTCAATTTAGCCGAGAAATATCGTGTTCCAACCATGCTGTTGGGCGACGAAATAGTGGGCCACATGTGGGAAAAAGTGCTCATCCCCTCTGCTGACGAGTTGAAGATCGTTAACCGCAAGAAGCCGAAGGTTTTGCCTAAAGAGTATCTGCCTTTCAAACCTGATGAAGATCTGGTTCCGCCGATGGCCTGCTTCGGCGAGGGCTACCGTTTTCACGCCACAGGATTAACACACGATGAACATGGTTACCCACAAACAACGAACGCAGAAGTACAATTCAAGCTCGTCAACAGGTTGTGTGACAAGATACGGAAGAACGCGGACAAGATTGTGAAGGTTGAGGAGGTTATGCTTGAGGATGCTGATGTGGTGGTTTTCGGTTATGGTATTGTGGCACGTTCAGCCTTGAGTGCGGTTAGAAAGGCGAGGGCTGAAGGGATAAAGGCTGGGCTTCTACGTCCCATTACCCTGTGGCCTTTTCCAGAGAAGCAAGTGACCAAAGCGGCCAAGCACGCCAAAGCCTTCGTGGTGCCTGAAATGAACTGCGGCCAGCTTGTCCGCGAAGTCGAACGACAAGCCAAAACCACGCCTGTACACTTCCTCTCCAAATTCGGCGAGGAGCCTCACACGCCACTCGAGATTCTTGAAGCAATAAGGAGGAACAACAAATGACCAAAGAGATTCTGCAACACCCACTTTCTTCTTACCTGAGAACAGACATGATGCCCCACATTTGGTGCCCTGGATGCGGCAACGGCATAGTCCTCAACTGTTTCGTGCACGCGCTGGACGAGTTGAAGATGGATCTGGACAAGCTCGTGGTTATTTCGGGCATCGGCTGCATCGGACGCACAGCGGGCTACACGAACACGGATTCGTTCCACACCACGCACGGGCGCTCCATAGCCTTCGCCACCGGCGTCAAACTGGCCAACCCCGAACTAAACATAGTGATCGTGAGCGGAGACGGCGACCTCTTCGCGATCGGTGGGAACCACTTCATCCATGCTGCACGCAGAAACATAGGTATCAAGGTGGTGTGCGTGAATAACTTCAATTACGGCATGACTGGAGGCCAGCTGGGTCCGACGACGCCGCTTGACGCCATAACAACCACAAGCCCATATGGAAATAGCGAGCATCCATTCAATCTCGTGCATTTGGCTGCCGCTTCAGGTGCAATCTACGTGGCCAGATGGACCACATTGCACGTACGCAGGCTGACCCAGTCATTGAAGAAGATGATGCAAAAGGAAGGCTTCTGCTTTGTTGAGGTGATTTCGCCTTGTCCTGAGGTTTTCGGGCGTCGTAACAAGCTGAAGTCAGGGATGGATATGATGGAGCTGTTCAAGAAAGCCTCGGTGGTTGAAAACTTTTCTGATCCAGCGAAGGCCGAAATCACGCCCGAAAAGATTGTGGTCGGCGAATTCGTGGACATCGAGAAAATGAGTTACGAGAAGCTGTTCCACGAGAAGATAGCTTCCATCAACGAGAAGACCATGGAGCAGGTGAGATAGAATGCGAGTTGAAGTCAGGTTTGCGGGTTTCGGTGGCCAAGGCATCATCAAGTCAGGCATAATCGTGGCGGCAGCAGCCGCCATCCACGGAGGCAAAAACGCCGTACAGACGCAGTCCTATGGCCCCGAGTCGCGCGGTGGCGCGTGCAAGTCAGAAGTCGTGATTGCTGAAGAAGAGATTGATTTTCCGAAAGTGGTTGAGCCTGAAGTGCTAGTGGTGATGTCGCAGCACGCCTACAATGACTATGCTGAGGAGCTGAAAGCCGGCGGCATCATAATACTGGATCCTGACATGATCCCGACAGAGCGTAGTTTAAAGAACGTCAAGATTTATCGTGTTCCGGCCACGAAGATTGCGGAGGGCTTGGGCAAGAGGATTGTGGCCAACATTGTGATGATTGGCGCTTTCGTGGCCATCACGGGGCTTCTCGGCAAGGACGCAATAAAGAAATCGATCGTTGAGAATATCCCGAAAGGCACCGAGGAGCTTAACCTGAACGCCTTCGAAAAAGGCTACGAATGTGGAAAGAGCCTTATGAAAGGCTAAAGGCTATTCTGCCTTTATCTGTGGCGTAAATTGCAGGACCAGTTTCGATTTTCTGACGCCCACGTGCCTTATCGGAGCGATTTTCTTTGCTTCATTGTATATATCTGAGGCTATTTTACCGAGCACGATTTCTTGTGCGAACTGGTCGAGCGTGAGCACGGCGGCCTTGCCTTTAATGATTTTGTCCATTATGCCCCGTATGACCTTCTCTTGTGAAGTTTTTATTCTGGACAGCGTGAAGGCGCAGATGGCAACGCGCATGCGGTAGCCATCCTTCGTGGTGATGTTGAAGAGTGCGTCAATTTTCGTTGTTCTTCTCCGGACGAGGCTGCGCAGATAGTCGCGCGAGTATTCGTGGCCTTTGAATATGGTTTTCGCGGTTTTGCCGTCAATCTCGTTGATCTGGAAGAACATCTTCAAATATTGATGCGCGAAATCGTTCGTGATGTCGTAGAGCGTGGAGTCTATGATTCTGCCTATGAGCTTTTCTTGCTCGTCGGCGGGTATTGAGCCCAGTTCGGCGTTGCCGAAGTATGGTGGCGCCATGACCATGTACCATGTTTTGCTTCGCCACTTGTCACGGACGCGCTTGGTTTTAGTGGACACGTTTATCCTCCGGTTGCAGCTTGAAGGTTCGCATCATACTATTAAAACTTTTACATGAAAAACAGGCTGTAGGGCCACGTAGCGTTGAGGCGACATTACCAAAGTCACCCGCGTTCATGATGAGGACTGGCGAAGTAATGCCCGCATGCAACTGTGTCGGAGAGTTGTTTATGGGAAGAGTTTGAGGCCTGAAGCTTTGAGTGGACTGAAATGCTTCCGGTCGAAGGTGTAGAGTGATGCTCCGTTGTTTATGGCTATGGCGGCTATCATGGCGTCTGTTCTGCGTGTGGCCTTTCCTTTCCTTTCTGCTTCCAGCTCTATCTTGCTGGAGAGAGATGCATCTTTCTTCGTGAAGCCCAAGACTGGCAACAAAAGAATTTCTTTAACGGGTTTTCCGTACTTGTGTAGACCATAGAGAATCTCGTGCAAATTGATGGCAGTCGTGCAGATGTCTTCCCCGCTTTCAGTGATACATTTGAGGGCTTCGTCGCCTTTTTCCGACTTCTTGTCCAGTATCTCAATCAGCACGTCAGTATCTATCACAATCATCTTCTTCGCTCAGTCCTCGCAGAGGAAATCTCAGAAAGCAGCTCATCTTTTTTCCTGAATTCCACGCTCGCTCGAAGCTTCGTAAGAGTCTCCAACGGATTCTTGCCTTCTGCGAGTCGGTCAAACAACTCGCTGAAACTCTCATCTTCCTTCTTGATCGTCAGCAGTCTTCTGTAGACTTCGTCTCGGATTGTTATGGTTTTGACCAAGGCTTGTCAATGAAACATGTGTTTAAACATACATTTAAACATTGTCCGACTGGTTCGCTGCTGGAAATGGCAGCCTTCAGATATCCTCCCGCACACCAATGATTGGGGTGACGCGCGTAGGTTCCAGCATCATGGTTGTGTTTTGTTATTGCTTCTCGATTCTCGTCTTTCTACTCATGTATTTGTGGAGGGCTTCTGGGATGTTGATTGTGCCGTCTTGTTGTTGGTTGTTTTCGAGTATGGCCACGATGGTTCGGCCTGTGGCTATGGCTGTCGAGTTCAGAGTATGCACGAATCCTTTTGGTGGTTCGCCTTCTTTTTCCCTGTACTTCGCGTTCAACCTTCGTGCTTGGTAGTCGGTGCAGTTGCTGCAGGAGATGATTTCGCGATAGGCGTTTTGTGCGGGCATCCATGCTTCGATGTCGTATTTTTTCGCAGCCACGGTGCCGATGTCACCTGTGCACACGTTGACCACACGGTATGGTATGCCCAGCTTCTGAACGAGTTGCTCGGCGTTCTGGAGGAGTTCTTCGTGGAGTTTCCAAGAGTCTTCGGGTTTGCAGAAGATGAATTGTTCAATTTTGTTGAATTGGTGGGTGCGGAATATTCCTCGCGTGTCTTTGCCGTGGGCGCCGGCTTCTTTCCTGAAGCAGGGGCTCCAGCCAGCGAGCTTCAACGGCAAATCCTCAGCCAGCAACGTCTCGTTCATGTGCATGGCTGCCATCGGATGCTCCGACGTGGCGATCAGGTACAGGTCTTCGTTTTCGATCTTGTAGAGAACGTCTTCGAAGTCGCTGAGAGCGGTTACGCCTTCGTAGGCTTCGCGTCTCATCATGAATGGCGGTTCAATGAGGTTGTAGCCGTTCTTGACCATCTCCTCCATCGCGAAGCACGCCAGAGCCATATCCAGTAGCACGCCTTCACGTTTCAAATAGAAGAATCGTGCGCCGGCAACCTTGCCAGCTCTCTCCATGTCCATGATGTCCAAGTCCAGCCCAAGCTCAACGTGGCCTTTCGGCGTGAAACTGAACTTCGGAATCGTGCCCAACGCTCTGACTTGTTGATTGTCATTCTCATCCTTGCCCGCTGGTACCGAATCATGAAGCAGGTTTGGCAATCGCATAAGCAGGAAGCGCGTTTTCTCCTCGTATTCTGCCACTTTCTTTTCTGCGGTTGTGATGTCGGCGTCGATTGTTCTGCCTTTCGAAATCTCGCCTGCAACATCCCTTCCGCTCTTCTTGAGCGTAGCGATTTGGGTGGTGATCTCCTTTCTGCCGTGGCGGAGGTCGTTCAGCTTGGTCAGTAGCTCACGCCACTTCTGATCATACTCAACAAGGTCATCCAGCATCTTGAGTGCTTCAGGGTTCTCCCTCTTTTCCAAATTGCTTCTGACAAGTTGAGGGTTTTCACGAATCAGCTTGATATCTAACATACGTCTCCACTTCGACTACGCCACGCATCGAAACACAACTTCGTAACCTAAGCCAGAAATATGCTATTTAACCTTGCGATAGCACCTCTTCAGCCGGTTCGCTCTCTCCAGAATTCCCACAGTCAAACCGTTGGGTCGTTTGTCATCGGTCATGTTTGTCATGGGTTTAGATGTTTTTTGAAGAATTCCGTTATCTTTGTGTAGCAGAGGGTTTTGTTTTTGAATCTGATGACGTCGTGGCCTTCGTCTTCGAAAATGAGGAGCTCGGTGTCCACTCCGTTTGCTTTGAGGTTTTCAGCTACTTCTTTTGATTCAACTGCGAGCACTCGTGGATCATTTCGGCCTTGGATGATGAGCATGGGGCATTTGACGTTTTTCATGTAGGTTTTCGGTGAACGTTCGTCTAGGAAATCTTTGTCCTTTTCTGGGTGACCAAGGGACAGGTGGAACATGGTTTGCCACGTTTCTGGCAGGCGACGTATAAACGAGGCTAGGTCGTAGGGTCCGAACATGTCGCACGCTGCCTTCCACAGGTCAGGATGCCTCGAAGCCAGCGTCAATGTCATGTAGCCACCGTAGGACCTGCCGATCACCGCCCTCCGCGTCGAATCGATGCGAGGATCTTTCTCCAGCATCTTCAAGCCCTCAATGTGATCAAGCACGTCTTTGCCGCCCCAGTCGTGGTCCACTTGTTTCATGTACCTCAAACCATAACCAGTGCTGCCACGCACGTTGGGCACGAACACCCCAAACCCGTTCAACGTCAGATACTGGATGAGCGGCATGCTGAACCACGTAAAGTCAGGGCGCTCTTGACTTTGAGGCCCTCCGTGAACGTATAGCACAAGCGGCCTCGGGCCCTTGAAGTCCAGTTTCTCAGAAGGCATGTACAATCTGGCGGAAACGCGCAGTCCGTCGAAGCTTGTGAAACTTGTGTCTTCGCCTTCCGAGAGAAGCTCGTGATCTATGCCTAGTACGCGTTCATGAGATAGAACTCTGGGCTTCTCCGTCTTGCCGTCTGCTACGTAGGCGTAGAGTTGGACTGGACTGTTTGCGGTGGCGAACGACAGCACGTAACCAACGTTTGGCTTGCCAGAGCTTTCAGGCAGCTCGAACTCATAGCCCATCAATACGCCGTTTGTGAGTGGTGGAAGGCCACACAGAGTGCGCTCTACGACGAGTTGTCTTGAGCCTCCGTTTTCGCTGTACCTGCACTCGTAGAGCCATGAGGTGCCATCGATATTGTACTCCACCAGGAACAGGTCATTGTCAACAAGTTTAATTTCAAAAAGTTCACCAGTACCCTTGTGTCTGAGTCCATAAATCGGGACCTTAGTTACATTCGCTGGGGCGTCAAGCGGCAGGTAGCTGGCGTCGCCTTCATCGCTGAAGAGGGTCGAGCTAAACAGGAGGCCTCGCTCGTCAGGCGTAAAGTTGCAGGTTCCAATTCCAGACAGCTTGACCTGCTCATCCTTAGCTCGCTTCTCAATGGGAACTCCGAACAGGAGTTGTCTTTCGGCTCTTTCTCTTCGCCAAATGTACAGGACGTTGTCTCCTGCCGTGTAGCCATCCTCCAAGATGACGGTTGAATGGTCTTTTGTGGCGCCGTTCACGTAGTTGCCGTAAAGGCTTTTGCCCAGCGATTCAACCTTCAGCGTCCCTAAATCCACTTTTAGGCACTCATGATCGGGCGTTTTCCTGTCGTCCCGCGAGAAATAAGCCACATTCTTCTTCGAATCGCAACGATGGCACGAAAGCTGCTCGCCCTTGTATTTGTCGCCGAAAATCGACTCTGGAATGCCGCCTTCAAGCGACACGAAGCAGGGCTGGTAATTTTCGTTTCCGTTCTCGTCCACCATGATCAGAACCTTGCCGATCTTAGGAAACGCATGATAATTGTAGCCATTCATCAGGTGTGGGTTCTGTAGCGCGAGGCCAGCAGGCAAAAGAGGCTCAGGTAGACTTCCATTCTCAGCCATAGCATACAGGCTCATCACGCCACTCATGTCACTCAGGAAGTAGACTCTGCCCTTGGCCAACTGCGGCGAAAGCAACAGTCTGGCGGAAAGCAGAGATTCAATCGGAAAACGACGAACACTCGACTTCGCATTCATGGACTATCAGTCTCTTGAGCAGAGCAAGAGTGTTCACGGATATTAACGGTTTCGCCCTGTCCTCGGAGTCGTTCGCTGTTCAATATTGCGCGTTCAGACGGATTAGTTTACCGAAATTCATAAAAGCCATTCACGGCGAAAGACAACGGTATTCGGAAACTGATTACGAGGTTTTGACATGAACAGTCTTGAGGACGCTAGAAAGTATGTTGCGGAGCTTGTTGGCACGTTCGTGTTGGTGTTCATTGGTTGCGGAAGTGCGGTCATTGCTGGGGGCGCAATTGAATACTATGGGATCTCGTTTGCTTTCGGTCTTTCCGTGCTGGCCATGGCCTACGCCATCGGCGGAATCTCAGGATGCCACATAAACCCTGCCGTCTCGATAGCCATGTTCGCCGCGCGCAAAATCAAGCTGAAAGACCTTGCGATGTACATACTGATGCAGTGCGTGGGAGCCTTGATCGGTTCAGCGCTACTCTACGCGGTGGCCTCTGGAAACCCAAGCTACGTCGTCTCTACGAACGGTTTAGGACAAAACCACTTCAGTACCGACGTCTCTCTAGGCTTCCCTATCGTGTCAGCCTTCATCGCCGAAACCATACTAACATTCATCTTCCTACTCGTCATCTTCGGATCAACAAGCGAAAAAGCACCAAAAGGCTTTGCCGGAATCTCCATAGGCTTAAGCCTCGTCATGATCCATCTCGTCGGCATACCCATTACAGGCACCTCGGTGAACCCAGCAAGAAGCCTAGGCCCAGCAGCCGTTTTGTGGCTTGTCGGTGGGGAAGCCGGAACGACCGCCATGAGCCAGCTTTGGCTGTTCTGGGCGGCACCAATCATAGGCGCGCTGATCGCCGCTCTGGTCTGGAAGCTCTTAGAGTAGGAAAGATCACTATCCACTCTTCTTTTTCGCAGTCTTCAAGGGTTCAATCCGCAACTTGTATGCTGCAAGCGTCAGATCGCCCCACGGCGCCTTCACCGTCTTCTCCTCAACAAACTCGAATCCATTCTTCTCGTAGAACCGCCTCGCAAGCCTCTCTTCTTTCCCAGCGTTCACGACAACCGATTTGGCACCTTTGCGTTTCTGGTCTTCCAGAACCTTGGCCAGCAACTGCGTTCCCAGACCCTTTCCTGCGTACTCGGGGAAGATGACGATGCGATCCAGCTCCACCGCGTCTCCGCCGTGCTTCACGGTCTGAGCGAAACCCAGAATCCTGCACCTGTTCTCCAAGGCCAAATAGAACGCGGACTCACCAGAGTCGAACGCCTCCAGCAACGTCTCCTTCGCGAACGCCCTACGCACGTACTCTTCAGGGATGCCAAACTTGACAACATTATTCCGATAGAGCTGGCTGTCCTTGTTCTCCAGAAGCTTTAGCAGCTTCTTACTCAAAGCCTCAGCACCGTGCTTTGTGGCTCTACTAAACGAGATCAAACAATGACACCAGCATAGAGTCGCGCCATCCAGCACATAACGATTCCGCAGAAACTTGAGTATTCCTCTGCTTAGAAGTTGAACCGGCTGCATTATAGAAAAGGATAGGAGGAAGGGAGTGCCCAGAAGGTGGGGTGACTACCAAAGGGTCAAGAAACGCGACAGATCTAACAAACTAGGTAGACGAAAACCATCCATTGAGCAGAAACAGTCCAACGGATTGCAGAAACCACTTCAAATCCATGCGTAATATGTCAAAAGCTTTTTGGTGCTCAAATGGCCAGTTGTGGCTACTTCAGGCTTCAAGTTTATCTGTAACGTGCAAAGTCTTTTCAGCGGTTGAGACGCAGAAGAGCAGATCGTCAACCGTGGCTATCAAACTTGAGATGCTTCGTCTGCATTTGATGGTGGTCACCACTTTTCCGTCTTCGCAGCGGGTTTCAACCGATAATCCTTCAGGCGTTTTGAAGTTGTCAGGTGAAACCGCGGCAGCCACGGCCTTCGCTACGCGCTTGTCTCCGTATTCAAGCACGATTCTTGCTTCCAACAGCCTCGCCTTTCAACTGCTTGCCCACAAGCTCGTTCACAAGCGTGATGAAATCATCGATCTTTTCCCGCGGCACTTGTGCGCCTGCAGCGACGTTGTGTCCTCCGCCTTTTCCGTTGAGCTTCTCAGCGGCTATTTGCATTATGTCGCCTAGGTTGAGGCCTTTGCTGGTCATGCTGTCCACGGTTCGCGCCGAAATCTTCGCCAAACCCTCCTCCTCAACATTAGCATAAGCAATCAAGGGCTTCTCAGGATTCGGCAGGCTTGACGAAAGAATAGACGAAACGGCTCCCACGATCTTGTCATTGATGTAGTCTTCACCGTAAACCACGTAGATGTTATCGAACTCTTTCATGCGGTTAGGCTTCTCCATCACCCAGCCGAGGTATTTGTTGATTGACCGTCTGTAGTCTTCCAGAACTTTGTTCGCCTCTTCCAACGCTGAGCCACGGTCACCCATGCACACCGCCACACCCAAACTAGGCCTATCCATACGCCCCGTGGCGTTAAGCAAAACACCAAACTCCCGCGCGTCCCTCAAAGGCGTCCAAGGCTCCTCACGGCTCAAAGTGTAAACATGTCCAATCAAATTCGCCACTTCACACCGCAGGCCCTTCGACAACAAATAATCCGCCAGCGCTGAGCATAAACGCTTCTTCTCGTCCTCTGACAAGTCTCTCAGAGCCCGCCATTTTTCGCCTTCGCGGGGCTTTATGTCCAAACTGGCCAAGAATGCTAAGCTCTTGTCTTCTTCGCCGCTTATGCCGGGAATAAACGGGTTGGTCGTGGAGGCCAAAGTGCGATGGATCGGGCGAGTTTCTCTCCCGAAGAAAATCAAGTCCTTCTCAACCACAAGAAGGCCAGCATTCACCGCATCTTCCACGATTTTCTCGTTGACTCCGCTCAGTTTTCTCTGATCGTACTTGTCCTGCATGTCGCCTAAGGCTCCGACGATTGCAACTGGCGCTAGGTCAACGTTGGCTTTGTCGACGGCTTTGGCCACAAGATAAGCCACGCCTGATCCGCTGATGTCACGCGCGCCATCAACACCATGCAAATGCGGATTCACATGCACAGTGTTGGGCGAGTCTTCACCTATTATCTGATGATGATCCAGAATGACTGTCTTGAATTCCCCGAGGCTCTGGTTAACGAAGTCAACGTACCCGCTTCCCAAGTCGGCGAAAACCACCAAATCAGGTTTCTCTCTCAAGACTTCGCCTGCGATCTTGTCATTAATCCACTGAGTTACCTGTACACGGAACCTCGCGTCAAGCCGATACAGCGTTTTTCCCATGATGCCGCCAGCTGCCACGCCATCAGCATCCAAATGCGAAAAAACGTGGACAAAGCCATCCTCGTTGGCCACTTCTTGAATGGCCTTGGCTGCCTTCGCGGCTGAACCCAAGAAGCCTTCCACGTCATTTTCGCCAGAAGTCATGGCAACCACGTTAGGTTAGAAAGCTAAATGTCCACACATTTAAAGCTCACGTAAAGCCTTGTCTAGGCTTCTGCGAAGCATAGTGAACGAAAAGAAGTCAATATCAGTGTTCTAGGTCATGGAGGCTATCTTCGGCTCATACTTCCAATTCTCAGGAAGCATGCCTGTACGCCTATAGTATCTGGCAAGCTGGTAGATTTTCGCCTCGATGATTTGCATGGATCGTTTGTTGTTGAGGTCTCGGTGGTTCTTCTCTAGGTGCAGGCCCAAGCTTTCTGCCTTCTTGATGAGGCTATTCAGGTCCTCTGGAACCGTGGGAGCCAGCTGCGCTTCTCTCATGATCTTCGTTATCGTCTTGCCTGCAATTGGTTTGACGAGCGGAATTGCGTATTGGTCTCTGAGGATGGTGCCAATTCGGCTGGCCGTGTTGCCTTCCTTAGCCAGCTTGACCACAAGCGCCTCAATCTCCTCTGGCTGATACTTGCACCAGCTTGGCGCACGCTTACTCACGGGTCTTATCGAATGTGACTTACCTTTTTCCTGCTTCGGCATCCACAACCACTTAAACTCTGTATGAGCGACACTAGACCGCTATTTAAGATTATTGATTGAAAGTAAAAACTGTTTTGGTGAAGGTCACGACGGTTTCTTGTACCATTCGGCAAACCGGCGCAATGCCGTGGCACGATGCGAGAAACAGTTCTTTTCGTCCAGACTCATCTCGGCGAACGTCTTGCCGCTGCCGGCTGGCCTGAAAACCGGATCAAAGCCGAACCCGGACTTGCCCTTGCCTCTTCTCTCTTCAGCAGTGATCTCGCCCACAGCTTCGCCTTCAAAACACAAAGGCCTTGCTTTCTCTCTAGAACAATATGCTATTACTGATTGAAACTTGGCCTTTCTGTCTTTGGCCTTTTCTAGAAGCTGCAGTAGCCCCTTGTTGCCTATGGTCTTGTAGACATAGGCCGCATAGGGCCCTGGAAAGCCGTTCAAAGCATCCACGAACAAACCAGCATCCTCAACGACAACGGGAAGACCAAACCTTCCGAAAGCGTCAACAGCGCTAGTCTCTGCAATCTTCTCCAGACTATCGCTTTGAATTTCAAGCGATTTCACCCGAATCATGCCAACGGCTATGTCGTATTCAGCTAGGACCTTGCGGGCTTCGTTAAACTTGTGCTCATTGCCTGTGGCGAAGAAAATGAATCTGCCTTTCAGTTTGAAACCCATTTCTATGTGTGCCTCCCTCTGTCTCCGTGTTCACTTGATTTCTTTTCTCTCGGAGACGTAACGTCCTCTCCTCTCTATTTCTTTAATCTTGTCCGAAACATCACGCAGAGCCTTGTCCTTCACGATGGAACTGTACCCTTCCACCACAGCTGCGAAGCATTCTTCAGCAAACCTGAAATGGGCGCTCTCTAGAGCCCTCTTCATAAGATGCAAGTCAACGCCTCTGGCTTCGAGCTCGACGTTTTTTTCTCCGAGCCCGAAATCCACGAAAAAGACGCGGTTGTCATCGCTTAGGATCATGTTTGAGGTGGTCAGATCACCGTGGACTATGCCGTGGCTGTGAAGTCTGCCTATTAGTCTACCGATCTCCACGCAAAGTCGACGCCTCTCGCTCTCGGAAACGTTATTGAGTAAATGCTTGATCTGTTTGCCTTCCACGTACTCCATCATGATCGTGGCGTTTTTCACGTCAACCAAGAAAATCGCAGGCGTAGGCACTCCCGACTTCTTCGCCTCGTGCATCAACTGCGGCTCATGAACCGTCCGATACGTACGGATTTGTTCGTCAAGCTGTGGCGGACGGTATTTCTTGGGCAAACGTTTCTTCATTACTGCCCTTCTGCCATGCCATTGACCAACGTAGAGGCTTGCCTCTGCGCCCTTCTTGAACAGCTTCAGCTTGCCTACTTCAGCCACGGCACGTCAACCTCTTCAAGCCGCCACCTCAGCTTCACAAAGCTTCTCTCAACAGGCGTAACCAAACCCTGCCCGTAAGCCAACGCGCCTGTCCAAGCGATCATGGCTCCGTTGTCGACAGCAAACTGGCTGGGAACAACACAAAATCTTGCCTTGTGCTCCTGAGCTATTGATTTGATCATGGACTGTAGTCTTCTATTGGCTGCTACCCCACCGGTTAGTAAGACCTCATTCTTTTCCGTGTGAGCCAAGGCTCGTTCGGTGACTTCGGTAACCATAGAGAATGCAGTTTCTTGAAGGCTGTAGCATAGGTCTTCGAGTCTGCACTTTCGATCTTCCAGCAAACCAGCGGCTGCGGTAAGCAACCCGCTCAAAGAAATATCCATCCCTTTAACTGTGTAGGGTAGAGGAACAAGCTCTCTTCTGCCCACGGCAAGCTTCTCGATGGCCGCACCGAAAGGCACTCCTGCTTTCTGACGTAGTCCTGCCTCTCTAGCGAAAACGTCCAGACAATTGCCCAACGCAACATCCAATGTCTCGCCGAACACTCTGTAGCGTCCCGAATCGAAAGCAGTCACCATCGTGTTCCCTCCAGAAACGTAAAGCGTAACAGGGTCGATGGCACCTGTTTTCAACTTTCCGATTTCGATATGTGCAATGCAATGGTTCACGCCAACCAGAGGAATGCCAAGATACGTGGCTAACGCCCGAGATACTGTGGCGCCGGTGCGCAGGCATGGGCCAAGTCCTGGACCTTGGGAGAAAGCCACGGCCGAAATGCTTTTCGGCCCTAGTTTAGCCTGCTGGAAAGCTTCTTGGAGCACGTTGCTTGCGTTTTCTGCATGATGTCTTGCCGCTTCGCGTGGGTGGATGCCGCCTTCCTGTGGTATGTAGGCGCTTTTCGCGTTAGCGAGAATCTCTCCGTTGAAGGTCGATATACCCACACCGAAGTCATCTGCCGTAGATTCGATGCCCAGAACGTAGCGGTCATCTGTCCTTCTCTGTTTTGTCATTTTCTTGTCTCTTACCATGGTTTTCTTTCTGCTCTAAGCATACATCTTTTTATCTAAAATCGCATATATATTAACGTGAGACGTGGATTGAGCAGTAATGCCGAAACGGAATGACTTGGAACAGAAAGCTCTCCAGTTTGTTATGAACACGGGTTTTGAGGGCGTGCTTCAATCGGAACTGTGGCATGAATTGGGCGCCAGCAGTAGAGAAGGCTCCAGAATATCCATCAAACTGGAAATCAAAGGCCTCATCCGCCGCGAGAAAGAGCTCCGCGAAGGACGATGGACCTACAGACTCTTTCCCAAGAGAATGCCAGCCTCTATAGAGACGATAGTAGACTGTCCATGTCTCATGTGCCCAGACAACCCGCGTTGCGACCCCTCGGGCGCCATTTCGCCGCAAACATGCGACAGGCTCACCGAATGGCTTCTGGTCATCTCCAAGAGTGATGCTGGAGGAATGGGTGACAGCTAGTCGTGCCCAAGGCATGGATGCAGGAGAGGAAACGAGACTACTTCTACAATAGGGCTAAAGAAGAACACTATCGCTCTCGAGCCTCCTACAAACTCTTACAAGCCGTCAACAAATACCACTTAATCAAATACGGCGACGTCGTAGTAGACTTGGGCGCCGCGCCGGGAGGCTGGATGCAGGTGGCAAAGAAAATCGTGGGCAACAAAGGTTTCGTTCTCGGCGTGGATCCGAAACCTATTGAGCCGTTTCCACAAGACTACGTCCAAGCCCTGATCGGCGACATGACGGAACAGGAAACGCGTCAGCGCATTCGAAAGACACTTCCAAGAAAGGTTGATGTCGTGATTTCTGACGCATCGCCGAACATCTCTGGAATATGGGAAGTTGACCATGCTAGACAAATAGACCTCGCGCAACACGCCTTGGAAATCGCCGCCGAAAACCTCAGACAGAACGGAAGCGTTTTTGTGAAGGTGTTTCAGGGCGACATGTTGGACGATTTCGTGAAGAAGGTCAAGAAATGCTTCGAGGAAGTGAAGGTGGTCAAGCCTCAGGCAAGCCGTGCCAAGAGCTCGGAAATGTATGTTCTGGGTCTGCGTTTCAAAGGCGTTGTTGAGTGAGACAGCAAAGCTAAATTCAGTGGTTGCTCTACTAGAGGACAAAGGTGAACTGAGTGAAAGTCATCGCCGCGGATTCGTCTGCAGCTATCCTCAATGACAGGTTTGCTCCTCTGTCCATAGTGGCCGCTGCGTCCGTGCTGGTGGAGCCACCGTATAGAGAGGCAAGCGTGGTCCTGCCTGAGCCTATATTTGTGCCTGCTGAGAAAGGCCAGGAAGTCATAGTCCACGAGGCAGAGCTCTGCCGAGACCTAGCTGGAAAAGTGAAAGCAGACGTCGTGCACCTTGACATGTCACTGGGCTCTATCCCGCTTGAACAGCTTTCACCGATCGAGTTCTCAAGCATGCGAATCTCGGGCAATGCTAAACGGCATTTGCTGAGAATTCTGCCCAAGCTGAGAAAAATCGCTGGCGAAATAACGCAGAGATACGGCGTTGATGTCTTGGCCATAGGTAAGGAAAGCATCCCTGTAAGGATTGCAGAGTTGACGTCGGGGGCGAATGCGATTTTGTATGCATGTGAAAAGGCGGTTAGAGAGAAGCAGCCCGTTCTGTTGGGTTTGCCTTCCAAATGCCAGCCTCGTCAGACAGAGAAAGGAATCTGCTTGCACTCTCTGATCACCGCGGAATTCGACGTAAGAGGCTGCGCAGAGGATGGGCAGGGGCTTCTGAGGGAGGTCAGCATCGCAGAGATGCTGAATCCGTGTGCCAGAGGCTTCAGAACTCTTAAAATAGAACCTAAGAAGCAGACTTGAGGTGACGTAGGCTTTGGCTTTGGAGTTATGGAAAAGGGCGTCATCAAGGCGGAAACGGTTTTACGTGTTTTCGTTGTGCTTTCTTCTCCTAATAGTCATAACTGTTTCTGGCACTTTGACTCCGTTGACGTTGGAGGAGGCCAAAGACCTTAGCAAAGATCTTGAACAAACCCAAGGAGACATCATGAACATGACTGTTTTGTCAGGTACATTGTTGATCTTCAGAAACAACTTCATGATAAGCTTGTTGATGTTTATACCTTTCTTTGGGCCTTTCTTCGGCGGCTACGTTACACACAACACAGGCGTGGTTATCGCTGCCGAAAGCCTGACTTCGCCTTCGCCAGTGCCGCCTACTCTTGTGTTGCTTGTCCTGTTTGTTTTTCCGTTCACGTGGATGGAGTTCATAGTTTATTCGCTGGCGTTTTCCGAGAGCCTGTGGCTTTCTTGGAGTCTGATAAAACATAAGGGCAGGGAAGAACTATTGACCACGCTGATACTGATTCTGGTTTGCTTGTTGGTTCTTTTGGCCGCTGCTTTCATCGAGATGGTGCTAATAATGGCGCTTTCGGGAACCTAGCGTGCGGCTCAGACTTTTTTGGTCTTAATGATCTCGAGACTTATGTTCAATGCCCTCGGGCTGTGTGTGATTTCGCCTAGGCTTATGATGTCAACTCCGCTGGCGGCGTATTTGAGTGCGTTTTCGCTGGTGATTCCTCCGCTGGCTTCGAGCAAAACCTTGCCGAAGAGGTTTGCTTTCTTCAGTAGGCCTATTGTTTTCTCTATTTGCTTTGGAGAAAAGTTGTCCAGCATGATTATGTCAGCTCCTGTTGTGGCTGCAAAGACCGCGTTCTCGGGTTTTGTGACTTCGATTTCGATTTTCTTGCTGAACGAGGCCTTTTCCCTCGCTTTCGCTAGAGCCTTTTCGATGCCTCCAGCCACGGTGATGTGGTTGTCCTTTATCAGGATCAAGTCGTCTAGATGAAGTCTGTGTGTGTCTCCTCCACCGATCTTTACTGCCTTCTTGTCGAAGTACATGAGTCCGGGTGCGGTTTTTCGGGTGCAGGCCACTTTTGTTTTTAGTTTTGCTTTCCGAAGTCTGTCAGCTGTGCTTCTTGTGGCGGTGGCTATGCCGCTCATGCGTGAAATGATGTTTAGGGTCGTGCGTTCAGCTGAAAGTATCGTGCGCGTGTCGCCGTTGATCTTCAGAAGCTTCTGTCCGATTCTTACCTTGTCTCCGTCTTTGGCGAGCGATTCAACCTCAAGCCCCAAGCTTTCCAGCAGAACTTGAGCCTCTTCGAGTCCTGCAGCTGTTCCAACTTCTCTGGCGACTATTTCTGCTTCTGATGTGCTTTGTTTTGGAACGAGGAGTTCGGTGGTTACGTCTCCTTGTCCTAGGTCTTCGGTGAGTATGCTGTGAAGCTTTTCTTCCAAAACCTTCCGTGGCAGAAACATACTGTTACTTTCTCTTTGCTCAGTTTAAAACACTTACTTATTCTTGACTATTTCGAACACCACATTGGTTGCGGCTTCTAGGCCGTCGTACTGCATTACTTCTTTCTGTACCTGTTCCAGTTTCTTAGGCATGTGGCTGTCGAGGATTTGCTTCACTTTTTCGAGCAGTTTTTCTCTGTTGAATTTTTCTTGTTGGATGACTTTGGCGACGCCTATGGTTGCGGCTTGTTTGGCGTTGCTGAGTTGTTCGGTGTGGCTGGGTGTGGGTATGAGTATGGCGGGTTTGCCGTAGCACATGCATTGGGTGATGGTTCCGTGTCCTGCGCGGCCTATGGCAATGTCACAAGCCTTCAAATACTCAAAGCGGTTAGGAAGCCACCCAAAAATCGTTACGTTGCCATGGCGTACAGGTTTGTCGTTGGCGTCTGGAAGGCCGAGCGACATCACGACTTCATAGTCCTCAGGAAACTCCGTCAGGGTCCTCTTGAGCACGCTAGTCAGGAAGGCTCTTTCTCTGAGCGGACCGCTTATGGGCGCGAATATGACGGGCTTCTCTTGTGGCAGGCCGAGTTTTTCGCGTAGCTCTTTCTTTGAGGGCAATGCGTCTGGCTTTTCCGGCAATATCGGTCCTATGAGTCTTACGTTTTTCCTGTAGGATTCGGGGATGTTGAGGTTGCCTATGCTGATCGTGTAGGGTGGCGGGAAGTCGGGTATGAGTACGGTGTTGCCGCTTGTCCACATCTTGCCCACGAGTGTGAGGGTGCCAAAGTCTGCCAGTTTCGCAAGGCGCAGAAAGCGCTTTTTGCGTGGGATTATGACTTGGAACTGGTTTAGGATGCAGATTCTCGGGATTCTTAGGAATCTTGCAGCCAGCAAAGGCGAGACGCGTGAGTCTGAGATGATGATGTCTGGTTTGAATTTGGTCATGGCTTTGATTTCGGCTGTGACTTGTTTGAGGACGGTGAAGTAGACGAGGAAGGGGCCTGGGTTGACGGCTGTTTGTCTGAAGTCTATGGTGCCGTCGGGTTTGACTTGGAAACCTATGGGAGGAGCCTTGAAGAGTGGGAGGCCTTCTTTTTGGATGAAGCTGATGCCTTCGCGGTAGGTGGAGAACATGATTTCGGCGTTTCTTTCTTGCAGTTTTTTGGCTATGGGGACGTTTCTTCCCACGTGGCCGAGGCCGATGCCGCATGGTGCGAAGTAGACTCGCATCTGCTATTTCTCGCTGAGGGTTTTGGCTTTGATCTGCCCCTTTGGGGCATGTTCTTCGTAGATGATGGCTTGGAATTTGTATATTTTGGTGCCGTTCATGAGCCAGCAGTCTGGTGGGAGGCCTGCTTTCGTGCAGGTTTGGCACAGGAATTCCTCTTCGTTCCATTCCCATTCAACTGGCACTTGTGGCAGGAGCAGGCCTTTGTACATTCCTCTTTCTACAATGAGGCCGTCTTCGCCCACTTTGACTTTGGATGGATATTCCGTGGGCTTGTTGGCTTCGATCTTTTCTGGTGGTGTAAGCACGCTTACTTCGAAGACGACGTTTTCGAGTTCTTCTGTTGTCATGGGTTCGAAGCGTGGGTCTTGTGTGGCTGCGCTTATGGCTGAGTCGATGACGGCTTGCACGAGTGGTTCGGTGGGGTAGGGGTATCCGATGCAGCCTCTGAGTTCTTTTTGGCTGTGGTGTAGGCTGTTTATGGTGACGAACACGCCGCATGGTTGCTTGAGCTTTTCGGGGATGTCTTTTGGGATGGCAAGCCGTTTTCTGGTTGTCAGGCATTGTTTGACGGTTTCGCGTGCGAGGTGGACTAGGATTTCTCCTTCTTGCTGGGTTAGCTGGAATGGCAACTGGATTCACCGCTTGAAATGCAGTAGAAGTGTAGTCGTAGAAAGGGTTTAAGCCTTTAAGAAATGGCGAGCGTTCAGAATTTGGTCGAGTCTTCGGTGGCTTCGTTTTTGGTGATGGTTAGGAAGTCTATGCCGTCGCCGCTCATGATGTCGCGGCTTATGGCGGATTTTATGGCTTTTGTGGCTAGCTCCTTGGCTTCTTCCATGGTTAGGTTGTCTTTGTAGTTTTCTTCGATGACGCCTATGGCGATTTCGGTGCCTGAGCCCACGACGGCGTATTTGTCTGGGATTACGGAGCCCAGTACGTCGAGCACGTAGAGTGAGGGGCCTTCGTCGTCCATGCCGCCCACGAGCGTTTGCGTGATTAATGGTGCCATTCTTCGGCTGAAAAGCAGGTTGGACATGAGTTTGGAGGCTGATCGGACTGATATTGACCTGCCTACGTCTAAATCGAACAGTTTTGTGTAGGCTTCCATTTCTCTTGCGAGGATTTGCATGTCGGAGACTAGGCCAGCGCAGGCTGCGCCTATGTGTTCGGTTAGTTTGAAGACTTTTTTGCCGCCTCGGCTCATGATGATGTTGCCGTATGAGACTCGTTTTTCGGAGGCGAGTATGACGCCGTCTTTGAAGACTATGCCCACGGTGGTGGCGCCGGGAATCCACATGTAGCCGCCTTGAGCTTGCTTTTCCATACAAACCAGCCTTTGGCGTTGTTATGCACGGACAATCTATTAAACTTAATCATAAGACGATACTGTTAAGGCATTTGACCCGAAAGTCAATCCCATAATATATAATCATATTACGTATTGTTTATCAATACATAACAATTTTAATTAGGTAGGTAGTAGTAGTATAATACTTGCGAGTAAGAACAACCTATCCGAATCGATGATGCCCGCATGTGTGGGATGGGAGTAATAGGATAGGCTTCGCAAATTTACTTTCGCCAAAGATACGTAAAAGAGCTTATCCTGTCCTTTATTATATCAACATAAACTCCATCCATTTGCTCATACATATGAAAATACGCTCCCGCTACTGCATCAACTGCTTGCAGACAAGGTTCGAGTTCGGAATCAATATGATGAGAAGAGAGGGAATTTGCAGGCAATTTGCCACCTTTTTCATAAAAGAGATAACTAGTTTTTTCGCTTATGTAGTAATTGAAAGATTCGATTCTTTTCTTTGAGAGACTCTTGTCAAAAACAACACGCATTTTTTGACCTGCTTCGATTAGAGGAAGCAAAGCAGACATTATGTTATGTACCACAATCCAGTTGTAAAGCACAGTTAAGTCAGTTCTTAGTTTAGGTAAGACATGCTTTTTTTCGACAACAACAATACCCATTCGCGAGTTTAATCCAGCGATTTTTTCCAGAACGTACCTTCTGCAATAATCGTCCATTCTGGAGAATTTCAATTCATTATGTGCGAAACTATACCGCTTTCTTTCGTGTAATCGCTTCAAAGCACGTTTCATCTGAGTTTTAATCGCAAAAGAGTTGTCGCAAGCGATGTAGCCCACGATAAAAAACTTCGTTGAGTCTTTCGAGAAACCTAAGTCGCCTGATTCGTCCACATATACATCCAAGATCGTTTCGCCTTAGGTTTAATTCTTTACCGTATAGAATGCACAAATATGTTTCGTTAGGTCAAATGCCTTAACAGTATCTCATAAAATCCTGAAGAGTTCTCTCATTGTCTCTTTGGCCACATGTTTGGAGAATACGCAGACGTGAGCGATGTATGCTTCAGAAGAGTAGGCGTGTGCTAGGTTTTGTCTTGGGTTTCCTTGGTGGCAATGGGATTGATGAAGCCGAAAAACTGTCGCACTTCGAAACTAAGCAGATAGAGCGTTATGAACAAGCTGAGTAAGCAGCTAATCAACAAGCCTACGATCAATGGCAATGTTTCTGCGGGTTCTGGAATTGTAAACAGTACTCCCAAGGCGAGAGCATCTATGAGAAGACTACTTGCTGATGAGACAAGAGCAATAATCCACGCCCATTTTCTACCATAGTAAAGTCCTCCGGCGAGCAGGAGTTGTCCTGCAACGATTAGGCCAAAGAAGATGGCCTGTGTTGCGATCGCAAAGGTGACGTTGGACGTAGTGTTGACATATGGAAGGATGAAGGCTACTAATGGAATTGTCAATGTGTTCAACAACGCAAATATCACATAAAGGAGCGCAAGAAGAACCAATCCAGCAGGTCTCTTACTCTGGAGACCCGCCAAGGCGTTCCTCCATTTTGCATCAAAGTCAGAGAACGCCAGAACGGCAAAGCCCATGAGCACTTGGCCCACCGCGTTACTTGTCAAAGAATAGATGGGATAGAAACTTGGGTTTGAAGCGAGGTCTCCAAGTTGAGCTGTCACGATGATCACTCCAATTGAACCTCCAATCCAGTATCCAATCAGACTTCCGAGAACGAGCGATGTCAAAACACTGGCAATTCTGTGCAGTAGGGGACCGCCACAGCTCAGGTAGAGAACGACAAAAAACATAACCGGACTGAATAGGTACTGTAAGCCCCATTGTAGCATGGTGAATGCGCCGTACTCAGCCATTGAAAGCCCGAATCTGTTGGTAAAATAGTAGTGCATGAAAGGAGTAAATGCTCCGTTCAGCCCCGCAATGACGCTGAAAACAAGAACGACCACAAAGACCTTTTTCTCGACAAGTTCCTTGTTGAGTCCCGGTTCAGACAAGATGTCCCACCGATGTGGAAACGGTGTTCTCCTGAGAATAAAAGCTTGTCGCGTTCTTCTCTTTCGAGTTGTTCACCAGCACAGAACGTGCGCTTTGTCCGAAGACGTATGGCGCTTTTCTGTTTGATAACTTAGCGTTAGCGATGCTGTTCATGGTTTAGCCCGCGCTGGGTGGAAACTGGAGGGGCGAGTTTCTCCAT